>Ga0079223_10000172_pt1 | contig 27080 bp, 29 predicted proteins | sample Stecom2011_FD_75072 | JGI IMG/M metagenome (GOLD analysis project Ga0079223, IMG submission 75072) | Agricultural soil microbial communities from Utah to study Nitrogen management - Steer compost 2011 | ecosystem: Environmental > Terrestrial > Soil > Agricultural land | place: USA: Utah...
AGATCATCGACCGCCACACCATCCGACTGCGCGTTTATGAGCGCGGCGCGGGTGAAACGCTGGCCTGCGGCACCGGTGCGTGCGCGGCAGCGGTGGCCGGCATTCGCCGCGGCCTGCTCGACTCGCCCGTGCGCGTGCACACCCGCGGCGGGCCATTGCTGATTTCCTGGCAAAACGAACGCCTTACGATGACGGGGCCCGCAGAAACGGTGTTCAGCGGCACCGTCGACATCGACGCGCTGGTGCGCCGGCAGGCCGCGCGCCCGCAACCCTGATACTCAATGCAAGGACCACGCTCATGACGCACCCGACGCCGACGCCGGAGGCCATCGCCCACTTCCTCAAAACCAACCCCGATTTCTTTCAGCAGCACGCCTCGCTCTTTGCCGAGCTGCGCGTGCCGCATCCACATGAAACGCGGGCCATATCGCTGGGCGAACGCCAGATCCTGACGCTTCGCAACCGCTGCAAGGAACTGGAATGGAAGCTGGCCGGTTTGCTGCACAACGCCAGCGGCAACGAACGCATCAGCCGCCAGCTCATGCAATGGTGCTGCGACATGCTGGCGGAAGACGATGCGGCCCGGCTGCCCGCCCTGATCGTGGAGCGTCTGCAGGGCATCTTCGAACTGCCCGAAGTGGTGCTGCGCGTATGGGAAAAAGACGGGCCCGCACCCTACGTGCAGGAAATCGGCGACGTCGTGAAACAGTACGCCGACACGCTTGCCACACCCTACTGCGGCACCACACAAGACTGCCCGGCCGCCGAATGGCTGGGAGCCACCGCGCGCTCCATGGCCTGCGTGGCGCTGCGCGCACCAGAAGGCGGCACCGTATTCGGGCTGCTCGTGCTGGGTTCCGACGAGGCCGAACGCTTTACCGCCGACATGGGCACCGATTTTCTGGAAACCATCGGCCGGCTCGCCTCGGCCGGCCTGCAGCGCCTGCCCGACCAGGTCGTGGCCGACCTGGCCTGAGCCATGCCGGCCCTGCCGCCACCTATGGCCGAATGGCTGGCCATGCTGGGCGAGCAGCGCCGCTATTCCGCCCACACGCTGGCCAGCTACCGGCGCGACCTGCAGCTGCTGTGCAGCACGCTCGACGCCCTTGCGCTCGAACGCATCAGCGAGGGCCACGTGCGCCACGCCGTCGCACGACTTCACGCCGCAGGTCACCACCCTCGCAGTCTGGCACGAATGCTTTCGGCCTGGCGCGGGTTCTTCGCCTGGTGGGCCCCCCGCGCGGGGCTGCCGCTCAACCCGGTAAGTGGTGTAAAGGCGCCCAAGGCCACACGGCCGCTGCCCAAGGCGCTGTCGGTCGACCAAACACAATCACTGCTCGATCGCAGCGGCCTGCCGCCACCCGGCACCGCGGTGGAATGGCGCGACCAGGCCATGTTCGAAGTGCTGTATTCCAGTGGCTTGCGGCTGGCAGAACTGGTGAGCCTCGACGTTCGCCCTGTACGAACCGCCACGCATGAATCGGTAAGCTGGATCGACCTCGAGGCCGGCGAGGCGGTGGTGCGGGGCAAGGGCGGCAAAACGCGTAGCGTACCCCTTGGGCGCAAGGCCGTCGATGCACTTCGGCAATGGCTGCAGCGGCGCCATGAACTGCAACGCACGCCTGCGCCGAGCGACGACGCAGGCGCGGCGCTGTTTCTGGGTGTGCGCGGGGCACGCATTGCGCCACGCGTGGTGCAGAAGCAGCTGGCCGCCCTGGCCGTACGTGCCGGCCTGCCGGTACACGTGCACCCGCACAGCCTGCGCCACAGCTTTGCCAGTCATCTGCTGCAGTCGGTGCAAGACCTGCGCGCAGTTCAGGAATTGCTCGGGCACGCAAACATCTCGACCACGCAGATCTACACCCGGCTCGACTTCCAGCATCTGGCCCAGGTGTACGACAAGGCGCACCCGCGCGCCGGGCGCAAATCGTAATTCAATTACCCGCCTGCCTCAGCACGTACAGCAGACGGCCTGCGTTCCAGCTGACCATGCCCAGATACGTGCCCGCCGGTTCGTCGGCCGGGCCGAGCGCATCCGCGTAAAGCGTCCCGCCCATCAGCACGCCCGTTTCGCGCGCGATCTGCTGCGCAAGCGCCGGGTTGGTCATGTTCTCGATGAAGATGCCGCTGACCCTGGATTCACGGGTGATGCGCACGATGCGCGCGAGGTCGGCGGCCGACGGTTCCGCCTGATTGGAAAGCCCGGCCACGGGAATGAACTCGATGCCGTAGGCGTCGCCAAAATAGCCGAACGAATCATGAGCGGTGATCACGCGGCGCCGCTCCTTCGGAATAGCGGCGAACCCCGTGCGGATTTCGTTGTCGAGCGCCCGCATGCGCGATATGTAGCTTTCGGCCCGACTCGCATAGTACGCCGCGTTGCGGGGGTCGGCCTGGGCAAGGCCCCTGGCAATGTTGCGGGCGTAAATCATGCCGTTTTCAAGGCTCTGCCAGGCATGGGGGTCGGCCTCGCCATGGGCGTGGCCGTCATGCGCGTGATCGCCATGGGCGTCATCATCGTTCGGCGCGGCGTCGTGCTCGTGGCCGTCGTGCCCTTCCTCTGCGTTCAGGCGTCGCACCGGTACGCCATCGCTTGCCAGTACCTGCTGCCCGGCAAAGCCGGAGGCCTGGACAAGGCGCGGCAGCCAGGTCTCGAAGTCGAGCCCATTGAGCACCAGCACCCTGGCTTCAAGCAAGGCCTTGGCATCGCGCGGGCTGGGCTCGAAGCGGTGCACGTCGCCATTGACGCCCACGATGGTCGTCACGGCAACCCGTTCGCCGCCCACTTCGCGCAACATGTCGCCGAGAATTGAAAAGGTCGCCACAACGGGCAATGGTGCCTCGGGCGTCCGGCCCCACACCGGCGCGGCCGTCAGGGCGCTGCCGCCGGCCAGGGCCAGCAACACCTGTCGCCGCCGTGCACGGTGCCGCAACATGAGATCGTCGAAAGGCATCAGTCTCGCTCCGGTATACGGGAAAGTCGCAGGCGCCGGGCGCGGGCCTGTCGGGCCACCTGCCACAGGCCTCCCTGAGGGCCCGTCGTGACAGAAACAAAGTACACGATTCCGGCACACAAGATAATCGCCGGAGAGGCCGGGACGTTGGCGTAGTAAGAGAAAAGCAGCCCGGCATATGACGCAATCGCACCCAGCCATGCGGCCAGGGCCATCTGGCCGGCTACCGACACGACCCAGAATCGCGCAGCGGCGGCGGGCAGCATCATGATGCCCACCACCATCAGCGTGCCGAGCACCTGGAAGCCGGCCACCAGCGTCATGACCAGCAGCAGCAGAAACAGCGCGTGAACCACCGGCCCCATGCGGCTTTCGCTGCGCAGAAAGAGCGGGTCGAGGCATTCCATGACCAGCGGCCGGAAGATCACGGCCAGCACCAGCAGCGACACGCTGGCCGTCACCGACACCAGAATCAGCGCGCCGTCGTCCAGCCCCAGCACCGAACCGAACAGCACGTGAATCAGATCCATGTTGCTGCCGCGCAGCGAGATCAGCAGCACACCCACGCCAAGCGACACCAGGTAGAACGCCGCAAAGCTGGCGTCCTCGCGTTGGGGCGTGAGGCGGGCGACCCCGGCCGCCAGCATCGCTACCAGCAGGCCGGTCAGCATTCCGCCGATGGTCATTGCCGTAAGCGAAAGGCCTGCCGTAAGAAAGCCGACCGCCACGCCCGGCAAAATGGCATGGGCCATGGCATCGCCCATCAGGCTCATGCGCCGCAGAATCAGGAACACGCCCAACGGGCCGGCTGCCAGCGCCAGCGCCACCGAGCCGGCCAGCGCGCGACGCATGAATCCGAACTCGGCAAACGGCATGTACAACAGCTCGATGCCGTTCACAGATAGTCTCCCGCACACAGGTGGCGAGCCAGATGCAGATTCTCAGGAGTCAGTGCGGCCTCGGTGTCGCACCACGCCACACCCTGCCCGGCCAGCAACAGCGTCTGGGGGAAATGACGTCGCACCAGCTCGAGGTCGTGCAGTACGACGATTACCGTTTTGCCGCGCTCATGCCACTGCATGAGCAGGGTCATGAGATCTTCGGTGGTGGCGCGGTCGACGGCCGAGAAGGGCTCGTCGAGCATCACGATGTCGGCATCGTGCAGCATCAGGCGCGCAAACAGGGCGCGTTGCAGTTGCCCGCCCGAAAGCGTGGCAAGCGGGCGGCGCCCGAAGTCGCCCAGCCCCACGGCGTGCAGGGCGTCTTCCACACGCTGGCGCTCGCTGCGACAGAAACCGCGCCACGGGCCCACCCGGCGCCATGCACCCATGGCCACGAAGTCGCGTGCAGCAATCGGAAAGCTGCGGTCGAAATCGCCTTGTTGGGGCATGAAGGCGAGGCTGTCGGCCGATGCGTTCACGCGGATGCGACCGGCCAGGGGCGTCACCCAGCCCATAATGCCGCGCAACAGCGTCGATTTGCCCGCACCGTTGGGGCCCACCACCGCCGTGAGCGAGCCACGGCGAAAACAGCCGCTCAGGTCGCGCACGGCAACCTTGTCGCGCCAGCCCAGGCTGAGCTGATCGAGCTCGATGGCCGCCGCGGGTTCGTGCGTCGGTTCAGCAACGGCCGCCATTCACCACCACCCCATGGCCCAGCCCGTGGTCAGCCAGATCAGTACGACCGCGCCCAGCGCCAGCGCGACACGTGTCAGTGAAGAGGCAAGCAGCAGTGAAGGCCGCCGCATAACGGGGCGCGCCGGGGAACCGGTGCCTGGAGGTGTCATGATGTGATTTACATGAAGTGCTTGAAATTTGTTATGTTATAACATGACTTTCTTGATCAACACCTCGAAGGGCTGACATGACGGCGGCAACACCGGCCCCTGCCTCGCGAGTGGCCAAGCAACTCGACACCGCGCAGGCGCTGTGCGAATCGCGCGGCAAGCGGCTGACCCCCATACGGCGCAGGGTGCTGGAAATCCTGCTTCTGCAGGAACGCAGCGTGAAGGCATATGAATTGCTGGAGCTGATCCGTCAGGACCAGCGTGGCGCCGCGCCGCCCACCGTGTACCGTGCACTCGACTTTCTGGTTGAAGAAGGCCTTGCACACCGGCTCGATGCCACCAATGCCTGGGCAGCGTGTCATGACGCGGGAGGGAAACCGCACGACCTGCTGGTTGTCTGTACCGAATGCGGTGCCGTGGCGGAACTCAGCGACCCGGGGCTGACCCGCCGCATCGCCGACAAGGTGGCGCACACGGGCTTTCGCCTTTCGGGGCACGAAACAGAACTAAGGGGCCTGTGTCACGACTGCCATTGCCGTACAGACACTGTTTGCCCAGACCCGCCCACTGTGATGTAATCGCAGACTGTATTTTTCCCCGGTACTTACGCCTTGGGGAACCGAGAGAACGCAAGATGAGCTCAGCCGAACGCCTCGAAAAGAAGCGCCTTCAGAACATGGTGCCCGCCACTGTCCTTACCGGATTCCTCGGTGCGGGCAAAACCACGCTGCTCAAGCGTATTCTCAGCGAATACCACGGCAAGCGCATTGCGGTCATCGAAAACGAATTCGGGCCCGAAAGCATCGACAACGAGCTTCTGGTTCAGCATACCGACGAAGAAATCGTCGAACTCAGCAACGGCTGCGTGTGCTGTACCGTTCGCGGCGACCTCATGCGCACGCTTAACGAACTTCGCACGCGCCGCCAGTCGGGCGAGCTCAATTTCGAGCGCGTCATCATCGAAACCACGGGCATGGCCAACCCCGGCCCGGTCTGCCAGACCTTCTTCATGGACGACGACATTGCCGAGTACTTCCGGCTCGACGCCGTCATTACGGTGGTCGATGCCAAGCACGGCATGGAAACGCTCGATCGCCAGGAAGAAGCGCAGAAACAGGTGGGTTTCGCCGACCGCATTCTGGTTTCCAAGAAAGACCTGGTGCAAGAACACGATTACCAGTCGCTGCGCGCGCGGCTGCTGCGCATGAACCCGCGCGCGTCGATCACGCCCGTTCATTTCGGCGAAACCGATATCGCGTCGCTGCTCGACATCAGCGGCTTCAATCTCGACACCATACTCGACATCGACCCGGAGTTCCTCGCAGACGAACACCCCGATGCGGCGCATGCCCACCACCACGACCACGAAGGCGAGTGTGGCGAGCATTGCGGTCATGGCCACGATCACGCGCATCATCACCATCACGCCCACAACGACGAAGTCGGCGCATTCGTGTTCCGCTCGAACAGGGCGTTTGATCCCGAGCGTCTCGAAGAATTCCTTGGCGGCATCGTTCAGGTCTACGGGCCCGACCTGCTGCGTTACAAGGGCATTCTTTATCTCAAGGGCATCAATCGCCGCATGCTGTTCCAGGGCGTCCACATGATGATGGGCGCCGAACCTGGAAAACCCTGGCTGTCAGGTGAAAAGCCTAATACCAAGCTGGTTTTCATAGGACGTAAACTGCCCCAAGAGATATTCCAGAGGGGTCTCGAACAATGCCTGGTGTGAGCCCGCACGTACGCGCGCATCGCGCAGCCTGCGGTCCGCCAGGTACTTCACTTATAAGAAAGAGGATGCACCATGGTTAGTAAAACTGCCAATGTCATCAGTCCAGAGCAACTGCCCACGGAAGAAGAACTTCTGGCCATGCCTGAATCCGACTACATGAACGAGATTCAGCTCGCCTTCTTCCGCAATCGTCTCAAAGAACTCGAGACCGAGATCCTCAACAACGCCGGCGCCACCACCGAAAACCTGCGTGAAACGCAGTTCGTTCCCGATCCGGCCGACCGCGCAACCATCGAAGAAGAACACGCGCTCGAACTGCGCACCCGCGACCGCGAACGCAAACTGCTCAAGAAAGTGCAGCAGGCCATCGCCAGCATCGACTCCGGCGAATACGGCTGGTGCGAAGAAACCGGCGAGCCCATCGGCATTGCCCGGCTTCTGGCGCGCCCCACTGCAACGCTTTCCCTCGAAGCGCAAGAACGCAGGGAAATGCGCCAGAAACTTTACGGCGACTGATTCGCGCTGCGGGCATGCCCGCAGCTGCTCCGCCAGCACGCGCCCGGTGCGTGCGGCCCCTCTCTCATGGCAGGCCGGCCCGTCGTCATCGAATCCCTTCTTGAAATACCCGGCCCACGCCCCCATGTGAATGCTTCAACAGGAAGATTCCATGGAACAATTTCACGCAACCACCATACTGTGCGTACGCCGCGGCGATCAGGTCGCCATCGGCGGCGATGGCCAGGTCACGCTCGGCAATATCGTCATCAAGGGCACGGCGCGCAAGATTCGCCGGCTCTATAACGACCGCATTCTTGCCGGTTTCGCCGGCGCCACGGCCGATGCCTTCACCCTGCAGGAACGCTTCGAGACCAAACTTGAAAAGCATCAGGGCAACCTCATGCGCGCGGCCGTCGAACTCACCAAAGACTGGCGCACCGACCGCGTGCTGCGCCGGCTCGAGGCCATGCTGATCGTGGCCGACCGCAACAACACCCTGGTGCTGACCGGCAACGGTGACGTGCTCGAACCCGAAGAAGGCATTGCCGCCATCGGGTCGGGCGGCGCCTACGCGCAATCGGCCGCGGTGGCGCTGCTGCGCAACACCGACATGCAGCCGGAAGAAATCGTGCGCAAATCGCTGGCCATTGCCGGCGACCTGTGCATCTACACCAATCAGAACCACGTCGTCGAAGTCCTGTAACCGGATTTCGACGCAGCTCACATTCGATCGCCATGTCCGCCCTCAACATGACTCCCGGAGAGATCGTCTCCGAGCTCGACAAGCACATTGTCGGGCAGAACCGCGCCAAGCGCTCCGTAGCCGTGGCCCTGCGCAACCGCTGGCGCCGCCAGCAGGTGCCCGAGCCGCTGCGCCACGAGATCGTGCCCAAGAACATCCTGATGATCGGCCCCACGGGTGTGGGCAAGACCGAGATCGCACGGCGTCTGGCGAAGCTCGCCAATGCCCCCTTCATCAAGGTCGAGGCCACCAAGTTCACGGAAGTGGGCTACGTTGGCCGCGACGTGGAGACCATCGTGCGCGACCTGGTCGACGCCTCGGTGAAGCTCACCCGTGAAGCCGCGATGCGTCGCGTACGCACGCTGGCAGAAGACGCCGCCGAAGACCGCATTCTCGACGCGCTGGTGCCGCCGCCGCGCAATGCGCAGGGTCAGCCCGAGCGCGAGGAAAACAGTGCCCGTCAGGTGTTCCGCAAGCGCCTGCGTGAAGGCAAGATCGACGACATGCAGATCGAGATCGAGGTCGCCCAGACCCTGCCGCAGATGGAGATCATGGCGCCGCCTGGCATGGAGGAAATGACCGAGCAGCTGCGCAGCATGTTTGCGGGCCTGGGGCAGGAACGCAAGAAACAGCGCAAGATGTCGGTGAAGGAAGCGTTTCGCCTGCTGACGGAAGAAGAAGCCGCCAAGCGCGTCAATGAAGAAGAACTGCGCGCCGAGGCCATTGCCAATGCCGAACAGAACGGTATCGTGTTCCTCGACGAGATCGACAAGATCGCCACCCGCCAGGAACACGGCGGGGGCGACGTGTCACGCCAGGGCGTGCAGCGCGACCTGCTGCCGCTGGTGGAAGGCACGACCGTCAACACCAAGTACGGCGTGGTGCGCACCGACCATATCCTGTTCATCGCATCGGGTGCCTTTCACCTGTCTCGGCCGTCCGACCTCATTCCGGAACTGCAGGGCCGTTTCCCGATCCGGGTTGAGCTCGATTCGCTCACGGCCGACGATTTCGTACGCATTCTGTGCGAAACCGACGCCTCGCTCACCAAGCAGTACCACGCCCTGCTCGCCACCGAAGACGTGCAGCTCGAGTTCACACAAGACGGCATCCGCCGCCTGGCCGAACTGGCCTTCTCGGTGAACGAGCGAACCGAAAACATCGGTGCGCGCCGCCTGTATACGGTGATGGAAAAACTGCTGGAAGACCTGGCCTTCGATGCCACCGCACATGGCGGCACTACGGTCACGATCGACGCGGCCTATGTCGAAGACAAGCTTAAAGACACCGTGGCGAGCGAAGACCTTGCCCGCTACGTGCTGTAAGCGCGCTTACTTCGAAATTTCCACCACCACATAGTGCCCGTTCTCGCGACGGGCCGTGAACTTGACCTTGTCGCCGGGCTGCAGCCCCGCCAGCAAAGCGGGATCGGCCCGGTACACGAGGGTCATGGCCGGAAGCTCGAGTTCGCCGATGGGGCCGTGCTTGATCGTGACCTTGCCGGCCTGGACATCGACCCGCCGCACCTCGCCCGAACCCGACCCTTCCTGGGCCTGAGCGGGCACGGCCACGCACGCCACGGCGGCCAGCGCGACGGCAAGTGCGCTGCGAACGTTGGGTGCAGAAAACATGCGATACACTCCTTGAGAGATGCTATCGCCTAGCATACCGCGATTCTTCCCTACTCCTCTTCCCGCAACGCAAACATGGCAACACGACTTTCCGTCATCACCACACGTGGCGGCGACGACGGCACCACCGGCCTGGGCGACGGTACCCGGGTACCCAAATCGCACCCGCGTGTCGCCGCGCTGGGCGACGTCGACGAACTCAACAGCGTTTTGGGCCTGCTGCGCGCGGAAGCGCTGCCCGGCGAAATCGATACGCTGCTGGGCGCCATCCAGAACCAGCTCTTCGACCTTGGCGCCGAACTCTGCATTCCGGGCCACCGCGCCGTTCAGGCCGAACACGTGGCCGGGCTCGATCAGGCCATCCGCCATTACAACGCCGATCTCGGCAAGCTTGAAGAGTTCATTCTTCCCGGCGGCAGCCGCCCGGCCGCCCTTGCCCACGTTGCACGCAGCGTGTGCCGGCGGGCCGAACGTTCGGTGGTGGCACTGGAACACGAGTCGGGCCCGGGCGGGTATGCCCGGCAGTATCTGAACCGGCTTTCCGATTTATGTTTCGTGCTGGCGCGAGTGTTGAACCGGGCGCAGGGTACACCCGACACACTATGGCGGCGCGATTGAAGCGCGGCGTCGTAGCCGCTGTGGCCTGTGCGCTGTGGGCGGCCGCCGCGCTGGCCACCGTGCAGCCGGCCGCAGCGCGCACGGCCGGCAAACAGGCGTGGACCGAGGCGCGCGTCAGCCCCGGGCTGCACAGCCTGAACCAGGCCGCCACGGTGCAGCACGAACCCCGCGCGGGCACCGTGCCGCGCGGCGCAGTCATTACGCAAGTGCTGGCGCAACGCGACTACGCCGGCAGTGCCGATGTGAAAACTTCACTGTGCTGGGGCACGTCGGGGCGCTGCGTCGATATCACCGGCCGCGCGCTGAATACGCGAGCATTCGAAGGCCTTGACGCCTCGCAGCCCATGCGACTGGTGCACCGGGTGACCGCCTGGCGCGGCAGCCACCCCCCGCTGTACGTCAAGGGCAACGTCACCGTGTGGTACGCGCTGCCAGAAGCCGTACGCTAGCCCGGCAACAGGCCGCGCACGGTCTCGGTGAAGCGCGCGACGATCTCTTCGATATCGTCTGCAGTGCAGATAAACGGGGGAGCAAGCAGCACGTGATCGCCGCGCACGCCATCGATGGTGCCACCCATCGGGTACATCATGAGCCCGTTTTCCATGGCGCGCTTCTTGAGCACCGCGTGCGTGCGCAGCTTCGGATCGAGCGCCCGCTTGTCGGCACGGTCGGCGACGAACTCCACTCCTACGAACAGGCCGCGCCCGCGAATGTCGCCGACGTTGGGATGCTCGCCCAGTTCGCGACGCAACGCTGCGCGCAGCTGCTCGCCACGGTTCAGCACGTTCTGCAGCAGATCGTCGCGTTCGATGACCTGCTGCACCGCCAGGGCGGCGGCACATGCCGTGGCATGACCCATGTAGGTATGGCCATGCTGGAAAAACCCGCTGCCCTGCACGATTGCGTCGTAGATGCGGCTGCTGGCGAGCATGGCGCCGATCGGCTGATAGCCTGCACCCAGTCCCTTGGCAATGGTGACGATGTCGGGCGCGATGCCATCTTCTTCGCACGCGAACAGACGGCCGGTACGACCCATGCCCGACATGACTTCATCAAGAATCAACAATACGCCATGACGGTCGCAGACTTCACGAATGCGCTGAAAGTACGTACGTACGGGGGGCAACACGCCGGCCGTGGCACCGACCACGGTTTCAGCCACGAAGGCCGCGACGTTCTGCGGGCCCAGTTCAAGAATCTTGGCTTCGAGTTCGTCGGCCAGGCGCTGGGCATACTGTTCGTCGGTTTCGCCGGGCTGCTGATCGCGGTACGCGTAGCACGGTGATACATGGTGCGCTTCGACCAGCAGGGGCAGGAAGGGCTCGCGTCGCCAGGCGTTGCCGCCAATGGCCAGGGCGCCCAGCGTATTGCCGTGGTAGCTCTGGCGACGCGCAATGAAGTGCCGGCGCGACGGTTGCCCGATCTCCACGAAATACTGCCGCGCCAGCTTGAGCGCGGCCTCGACCGCCTCGGAGCCGCCCGAGACGAAATACACGTGATTCAGATCGCCGGGGGCACGCTGCGCCAGAAAGTCGGCAAGATCTTCGCACACCTGCGTGGTGAAGAACGACGAATGCGCATAGGCGACTTCGTCGAGCTGCTTCTTGACTGCCGCAATGACGTCGGGGTGCCCGTGCCCCAGGCACGACACCGCTGCGCCACCCGACGCATCGATATACCCCCGGCCCTGCCGGTCGAAAAGGCGGATGCCCTCGCTGCGAACCGCGAACTCGAGCGTCTGCCGCGGATTGCGATGAAAAACGTGTGTCATGAAATGCGCTGCCCTGGATTCAACAAGTGTTTCATCAATCTAAACCTACGAAACAAATAAATCAATATAATGAGGCGTCGTCAACCACTTTTCTCTATCGGAATGGCCAGAAAGCCACAGCCGCCCCGCACGCTCGATTCACTGGTGGCCACCGTGCGCGAACGCTACCCCGACATGAGCCCGCAGTTCCAGATCGGAGCACGGCATCTCATCGATTTTCCTGAACGCGTTCCCGTGGAGTCCATGCGCCGCATTGCCGCCCAGGCCGGCGTACAGCCGGCCACTCTGGTGCGTCTTGCGCAATCGCTGGGCTATACCGGCTGGGAGCCGCTGCGACAGATCTTCGTGCGTGGGCTGGCCCAGGCGCCGCGGCGCTACGCCGATCAGGCCCGCGCCACCGTGGGGCGGCGCGACCCGCGCAGTATGCTCAGCCGCCACGCCGATGCGCAGTCGGCCAACCTGCAGCTGCTCGACGACCTCAATGGCGAGCTTCTTGCCGACACGGCCCGGCTTCTGGCCAAGGCGCCCCACGTTCACATCGCGGGGTTTCGCGCCTCGCACGCCGCTGCGTACAGTCTGCATTACCTGTACCGGCTGTTTCGCAATTCGGTGTCGCTGATACGCGGCGATGCGGGGCTGCTCGAAATGGAGCTGCGCGCCCTCCAGCCCGATGACGCCGTGGTGATCATCGGCTTCGCGCCGTACTCGCAGGAAACCATGCGGGTCGCCGAGGCGGCCCACAACCGCGGATGCCGCAGCATCGCGCTGTGCGACAGCAAGGTCGCCCCCATTGCGCGCCACGCCGATCCCGTGCTGATCGTCAGCACCGACACTCCGCATTTCTTTCCGTCGTCTGTCGCCGCCCTGGCGCTGGTGGAAGCCCTGAGCCAGCAGCTGTTGCAGCGCTCGGGCCGCCGCGCGATCGAGGCGTTGGATCAGACCGAAGACCAGCTGCGTCAGACGGGTGCGTATCTGGGCCAGCCGCCCCCGGCCTGAGGCCACCCGACTGCGGGGATGCCGGCGGCGTGGTGGGCGGCTCAGAGCATGCTAAAGCAGGCTTTGAATGAAGCTGCGCAGATGCGCAACGAGGCCATCGAGGTTGTGCTGCAAGTCGTCGAAACCTGCTGTGGGCTCGAACGTCTGCTCGTCCATGTAGAGCCTGCGATTGATCTCGATCTGCAGACTGTGGCGGCGTTCGGCGGGGCGACCCACCCGGGCGACCAGCGCCACACCCTTGAACGGATCGTTGCGTGCCACCGTATACCCGCAACCCTGCAGATAGTCTTCGATGATGCCCGTGAGCGTGGGGTCGCAGGTCGTGCCGTCGCGATCGCCCAGCACGAAATCGGCCAACTCGCGTTCCGATTCCTGCTGCAACGCCGCATAGGAATCCGACGGCATGGAGTGCAGGTTCAGATGCCACACCACGCCGAACTGCTTCACTGCGGCGTCGATCTGGCGCCATAGCGCGGCATGGTAGGGTTCGTAATACGTGCTGATGCGGTTCTCGAGTTCGCTTACCCACAGCTTGCGGTCATACATGGGGTGGCCATTCACGTTGTGCCAGAACAGCCCGTAGCCGAGACGCGATTTTTCGGTGGGGTGGATATCGTGCGGCCAGGGTTCGGCCAGAATGTTCGGATCGATATCATCGACCTCGCGATTGACGTCGACGTAGCTGCGGGGAAACTCGGCACAAAGCAGCGTGCCTCCATGGCGCGGCACGCTTTCCCATAGCGCATCCACATGTGCGTCTTCGGCCCAGCGCAGTATCGACGCCGGCAGCACCGTCTGAAAATCGGCCGGGTACACGGCGCCGCTGTGCGGCGAATCGCATACCAGCGGAATCGCTTCGACAGTAGGGAGCAAGAGGCGGTAAGGGTCGAAATCCGAATCGGCAAATTTCATGAGGCCTCCGTAATGGTGCCGGCTGGATCGGGAGTTGCGCTGAAAGCAGCCACTTTCGTGCCGGGCCCGCCGACGCCGGCCACTTCATTGAGATGGCAGGCACTCCAGTGGCCCGGCGCAACCTCTTGCAATACCGGCCGTTCGCTGCGGCAGCGTGGCATCGCATGCGGGCAGCGGGGGTGAAACGCACAACCGGCAGGCGGATCTGCCGGCGAGGGCAGTTCGCCGGAAATAGGGTCGAACTGCCGCTTCGCGGCAGACAGCACCGGCAGTTCCTTGAGCAGCGCCTGGGTGTAGGGGTGCGTGGCTGCCGTGAACACGTCTTCGGTGGCCGCCAGTTCGACGATGCGCCCGAGGTACATGATGGCCACCCGGTCGGAGATATGGCTGACCACACCCAGGTTGTGGCTGATGAACACGTAGGTGAGGTCGAAGTCGTTGCGCAGATCCATGAAGAGATTGAGCACCTGCGCCTGAATCGAAACGTCGAGCGCCGCAACCGCCTCGTCGCACACGATGATGTCGGGCCTGAGAGCCAGCGCACGGGCCACGCCGATGCGCTGGCGCTGCCCGCCCGAAAACTGGTGCGGATACCGTTCACGGTAGTCGGGATCGAGCCCGACCTTGCGCAACAGCCCACAGACGTAGTCATCGCATTGCGCCCGGCTCACCAGGCCATGCACCACCGGCGCCTCGCCGATGATATCGCGCACGCGCATGCGCGGATTCAGCGACGAAAACGGATCCTGGAAGATCATTTGCACGCCCAGCTCGTAGGCCCGGCGTTCGGCACCACGCATCTGTGCAACATCGCGCCCGCGATACAGCACCCTGCCGGCGGTAGGACGAATGATGCCGGTGAGCATGCGGCCCAGCGTGGTCTTGCCGCAGCCCGACTCGCCCACCACCGCCAGCACCTCACCGTGCACGATATCGAGATCGACGCCTGCCACGGCCTGCACGGGCGGCGGCTCGCCCAGGCCGCGCAACCGCCGCCCCAGGCGGTCGATGAAGTCGGCAGGCTGAACGAAGTCTCGCCTGAGACCTTCCACGCGCATGACATTCATGGCTGAACTCCGTGGTGCCAGCAGCTCGCCCACTGCCCCGGTGCCACCTCGGCAAGCTGCGGTGCCTGTTCGCATTGGGCGTCGGCCCGGTAGCAGCGGCTGCGGAAGGCGCAGCCCTCGGGCAGGTTGAGCAGCGACGGTGTGGAACCGGGAATCTGGAACAGCGGCTGCCCCCGGGTGCCCAATGACGGAATCGACGCCATGAGACCGTGGGTATATGGATGCTGAGGGTGCCGGATGAGCGCAGCGGTGTCGGCCGACTCGACGATGCGCCCCGCGTACATGACGGCCATGCGATCAGCCAACCCCGACACCAGTGCCAGATCATGGGTGATCCATATGAGCGCCGTGCCCGTTTCCCGGCACAGCTTTTGCACTTCGTAAAGAATCTGCCCCTGTATGGTGACGTCGAGCGCCGTGGTGGGCTCATCGGCGATGATGAGCCGCGGCGCGTTCAGCAACGCAATCGCAATGGCGATGCGCTGGCGCATGCCGCCCGACAGGTGATGCGGGTACGCCTTGAGGCGAGCCTCGGGCGCGGGAATGCCGACCATGCGCAGCACGTCGAGGCAACGGGCACGTGCCGCCTTGCCCGACACGGTGTCGTGCGCCTGAACCGCCTCGATCATCTGTGTGTCGATGCGCAGGGTCGGGTTGAGCGTCATCATGGGGTCTTGAAAAATCATGGCCAGCCTGTCACCGCGCAACCTGCGCATCTGCTCGGCACTGGCCGAAAGCAGGTCGTGGCCGTCGAACACCATGCGATCGGCCTGCACCCTGCCGCGTTCGCCCACCAGCCCCATTATGGAAAAGCCCGTTACGCTCTTGCCGGAGCCCGATTCGCCCACGAGCCCCAGAATTTCGCCCCGGCGCAGCTGCAGCGAAACGCCATCAACCGCCTTGACCACGCCGTCGCGCGTATGAAACCAGGTTCTCAGGCCCTGAATGTCGAGAAGGAGGTCTGCGCCCGCTGCGCCGTTGGCGGCCGTCATGCGTCAGACCTCATTGCGTGGGTTGAGGATATCGCGCAGGTGGTCGCCCACCAGATTGATGGCCACCACCACGATGGCCAGCGCGATACCGGGGAAGAAGCAGATCCAGTACGTGCCCGACAGCAGGAACTCGAAGCCGTTGGAAATGAGCATGCCGAGCGAAGGTTCGGTGACAGGCACACCGACCCCCAGAAATGACAGGGTGGCTTCGAGCGCAATGGCGTGCGCCAGATCGATGGTGGCGATCACCATGAGCGGCGGAATGCAGTTCGGGAACACATGGCGCCACAGAATGCGGTGCCAGCTGAGCGACATGCACCGGGCGGCTTCCACGTATTCCTTGTTGCGTTCGACGATCGCCGCGGCGCGCGCGGCCCGCGCAAAATAGGCCCACTGCACCACGATGAGGGCAATGATGACCTTGTCGACCCCCTTGCCCAGCATGGCCAGCAGCACCAGCGCCACCAGGATCGATGGAAACGCGAGCTGCATATCGACGATGCGCATGAAGAAGGCATCGATGCGACCGCCGAAATAGGCCGCAATCAGGCCCACCGCCGTGCCGATGAGAAACGCCGACAACACCGACACCACGCCCACGAACAGGCTGATGCGCATGCCGTACAGAATGGCGGAAAGTACGTCGCGCGCCTGCCCGTCGGTACCCAGCCAGTAGGTGAGCGTGCCGTCGAAATTGGTGCTGCCCGGTGGCATCTTGGCGTCGAGGATATCGAGCGAGGCCAGATCGAAGGGGTTCTGCGGTGCCAGCCACGGCGCGAACACCGCTGCCGCGATGCACAGCACCAGCACGACCAGGCCCCCCACCGCTGATTTGCTGGACACGAATTGCGCCGCAAACCGCCGCCAGCGCCCCGCCGCGGCACTGCGCACGCCCACAGGCTGCACGGCGGGCTCGAGCAGGCTGCTCATGCCGCCCCTCCCAGCCTGACGCGCGGATCGAGCAGGGTATAGCCAATGTCGACCACCAGATTCAGCATGGCAAGAAACACCACCGTAAGCATGAGATACGCGACCACCACCGGGCGGTCGAGATTGACGATGGAGTCGATGAGCAGCTTGCCCATGCCCGGCCACGAGAACACCGTTTCGGTCACGACCGCAAAGGCAAAGACCTGCCCGTATTCGAGCCCGCCGATCGTGACGATGGGAATCATGATGTTCTTGAGCAGATGCACCCCCAGCACGCGCCGTTCACGCAGCCCTTTGGCACGTGCGAAACGGATGTAGTCTTGCGGCAGGCACTCGCGCGTGGCCGCGCGCGTGACGCGAATGATGAGGGCGCATTTGGCCACGGCAATGGTCATGGCAGGCAGGATCAGGTTCTTGAGGCCTTCCCAGTTGAACAGGCTGAGCGCCACGGGCCCGAACTGTTCCACGGGCCCGCGCCCGCCCGCCGGCACCCAACCCAGCATGACGGCAAACAGCATGATCAGCATGAGCCCCACCCAGAAATTGGGCAGGGAAAAGCCCAGCACCGAACCCGACATGATGGCGCGTGCCGGCAGGCTGTCGGGCCGCAGGCCCGCATATACGCCCAGCGGCACACCGACCACCATGGAAATGAACATGGCCAGCGTGGCCAGTTCGAGCGTGGCCGGCATACGCTCGAGAATGAGCCGCATGGCCGACTCGCCGGTAAGGAAGCTGTTGCCAAAATCGAGCTGCACGGCCTTTGCCAGAAAAATGCCGTACTGCTCCCAAAGCGGGCGATCCAGCCCCAGGTTGCGCCGGATCGCCTCGCGTTCGAGATCGGTGGCCTCGGGGCTGGCCATCATCAGCACCGGGTCGCCGATCATGTACAGCGCCGCGAACACCAGCGCCGACATGACCAGAACGATGACGCCCGTCTGCAGGATACGGCGGATGATGGTGGCTAACACTGCCGCTGGCTCAGTTGGCCGGCCTCATGTCTTGCGCCAGAGTCATCTGATCGGCGCGGCCGTCGTAGCGCACGTCGTTCTTCATGGCCCACACCGACATCTCGAACTGCAGGGGCAGAATGCCGTAGTCTTCCATGACCATATCGCCCGCCTTCTGCAGCAGCTGCGAGCGCTTGTCGTCGTCGAGCGTGCGCGAGGCCTCGAGCACCAGTGCGTCGACTTCGGGGTTCGAATACTTGCTCCAGTTCGTGGTGCCCAGGCCGCGATCGGGCTGCTTGGTCACGACCAGCGAGTTGAGCGGGTTGAGCATTTCGCCTGAAGACGCGGCCCAGCCCGCCAGATAGGTACTGAACGCGTGAGCATTGCGCTGCTTGAAAAACACCGCCGGCGCCATGGTCTCGACATCGGTCTTGATGCCGATGCGCGCCCACATCGCGGCCACGACCTGCGCAATGCGCTGGTCGTTCGTATAGCGCCCCGCCGGCGAGCCCAGCGATACGGTGAAGCCATCGGGGTAACCCGCTTCGGCCAGCAGCTTCTTGGCCCGCTCGACGTCGGCCGCGGCGGCCTTGGAGTGTTTTTCAGATGTGCCGAAGGCCGGGTAGGCCAGGAGATTGGCTGCCGCCATGGCCGAGCCCCCCATCACGCGATCGACGATGCTCTGGCGATCGATCGCCAGCGACAGTGCTTCGCGCACGCGGCGATCTTTGAGCGGATTCTTGCCGTCGGTGCCCGACATGCCGGCAGGCACTTCGTCGCCCTGCATGAGGGCGATGTAGATCACGCGTACGGAAGGCGTTTCCTGGACGTACAGATTCTTGTTTTCCTTGAGCTTGGGCAGGTCGTCGGTGGGCGGATCCTCGATGAGATCGACGTCACCGGCAAGCAGCGCCGCAACCCGCGCAGCCGGATTGGTGATGGGCCGGTAGATCACGCGCTCCCATGCGGGTTTGTCGCCCCAGTAATTGTCGTTGCGTTCAAGCACGATCTCGGCGCCACGCTTCCACGACACGAACTTGTACGGCCCCGTGCCGATGAGACCCTCACCGCGGTTCAGCTCGACCGTGGTCTTGCCCTCGGGAGCCGGGCCCGACGCCGCCTTGTGCGACATGATGGGCACCATCGACAGGTTGGGAAGCAGAACGGGCGACGGCCCCTTGGTCGTGATCTTGAGCGTGTGATCGTCTACGGCCTCGAGCTTGTCGATGCTGCTGAGGTACAGAGCATACGACGACGGACTGTTGGGCACCTTGGGCACCCGTTCGTAGGTGAAGATCACGTCTTGCGCAGTAAACGGGGTACCGTCGGTGAAGGTGACGCCCTTGCGCAGATTGAAGGTCCAGGTGTCGCCGTCGACGCTCCATGATTCGGCGAGCGCGGGCACCGGCTTGGCAACCGCGTCGGTGCGCACCAGCGGGTCGAAGATGGTTTCGGAAAGCTGGGTATTGGGAGTGAGCGAATGGAACTGCGGATCCATTGACGTGGGTTCGGAACGCAGCGCAATGACGAGATCGCGCGCCTGAACCGCAGCCGAGAAGCACAGGCTTGCCGCCAGTGCCGTGAACGCCAGGGTCTTGCGTATGGATTTCATGTCTTTGTTGCCCCTATTCGTTGGTAGTTTGGGGTGCCGGGCCTGCAAAAACATGAAAAAGGCCCGATGCCGATGGCACCGGGCCCAGTGTAACGACGCGATCCGGGCTGCAAGATAAGGACTTTCCCGATCAGGGAACGCCCCCTGTGGCCGCAGCCCGCGCGCCATGCGCGGGTATGCGCGTTGCTTACTGCGACTTCGAAATCATGTATTCAACGGCGGCCTGCAGGGTGGCGTCGTCCGCCTTGGTGGCGCCGCGCGGAGGCATGGCACCCTTGCCATTGATGGTGGTGTGCATCAGGGCATCCATGCCCTTTGCAGTCAGCGCCGACCAGCGCGCCTTGTCGCCCACCTTGGGCGCCCCTGCCACGCCCGCCATGTGGCAGGCCAGGCAGGCGCTTTTGTACAGCTTCTCGCCTGCGGGGTTGATGCTTTCACCAGCCGCCGTTGCCAGGGCGGGGGCAAGCCCCGCCATCAGGATGGCGGCCGATGCGAACTTTACTGAGCGCTTGAACATTAGGTTGACTCCTTTAGTGCTCACATCGGGCCGTAGCCGTATTGTTTACTTGCCTTCCGGGATCGGGTGCGGGGCCTTGACCTGGGTCATCAGGTCGTGGTTCCAGTCGCCTTCCACCACGAAGTGGCCGAAGGCGCCGAGCTCGAAGGCTTCGATCAGGTTGTGGTTCACGTAGGCATACACACCGGGTTGCTTGAAGGTGTAGAGCGCCGCACCGGCCGTACCGCCCGGGATGAACCAGGTTTCCATGTCGCGCAGAGGCGGGTTATGGAACTTGCCGTGTTCCCACACCCAGTCACCGTGACCGCCGATAAGGTGCGGACGCGTATCGCGGTTGGCCTGCGAGTGGATGATGAGCACCGTTTCGCCGACCTTGGCCTTGAGCGCGCCTTCACCGGTGAGAGCACCGACCTTGCCGTTGAACACGATATGGGTCGGGGTGAGCGTGCGCATGGCCTGAACCGTGTCGCCATAGCTTTCCGCCAGCGTTTCGTAGTCTTTGTAATTGCCGTTCTCGTCCTTCGGAATGTAGAGGTCGAATTCGCCGATCGTGTAGGCGCGGTCGTAGCTCACCGAGTTGCCGTTGGCGTCTTTCAGGCCATCGCGCGGCAGCACCATGATGGTTCCGCTCATGCCCGCCACCACGTGCCAGGGCACCATGCCTTCCGGCGCGCAGTGATACACGAACGTGCCGGCCCGGTCGGCCTTGAAGCGCAGCGTGGCCTGCTCGCCGGGATTGACGTCGGTGAGCTTGGCGCCGCCCAGTGCACCCGTGGCCGAGTGGAAGTCGACGTTATGGGGCATTGCATTCGTCGCGGGGTTCACCAGCGTCACTTCGACGTAGTCGCCTTCGTGCACCACCAGCGTGGGGCCGGGCATCGAGCCATTGAAAGTCATGGCCTGCATCGTCGTGCCGTCTTCGTCGATCACGATCTTCTTTTCTTCGATGGTGAGGGTAAATTCGACGACGCGCGGGGCTTCGCTGGGCGCTTTCTGCGCATGGGCATGCACCATGGGGGGTGCCACGAGGTCAACCTTCACGCGTTCGAGCGAATCGATCGAGGTGGCAAAGGCGGGAACTCCGCCCATCACAGCGGCGAGTACGGCGGCAAGAACGGTGGGTCGGAACGCTTTCATGGTTGCTCCTTGAAGGGTTGTTGGTACAACGTATTTCTTGATGGCTCCATTTCACCGCATGCAGGCAAGGGCTTCTTTGTGCCACAACAAACTGCGGTAACGATTTTTAGGGTTAACTTTTCTGGCCCTTGAAGCAACAGTGCGCTTCGCCTGCCTCATTCCCGAAAACCCACACAGATCAGAGGGTTGCCGGTGATAGAATGAACCACCTGAACCTTGCCCGACCCGGAGATGAGTACCCTTCCACGCTCGCTGCTCAAGAATCTCGATCTCTTTCGGTCCGTTTCCGAACACGATCTCGACACGGTGCTGCAAATCGCCCAGACCATGCGCCTGCAGGCCGGTGAACCCGTGTTCCAGCAGGGCCAGGTGGCCGAGAACTTCTACATCCTGCTGCATGGCCACCTCAAGGTCGTGCAAACCACACCCGAAGGCGAACAGATCACGGTGCGCTATGTCATGCCGGGCGAAGTGTTCGGCATCGCGCGCGCCATGCGGCGGCCCACCTACCCCGCAGCGTGCATTGCCGTCGAAGAAAGCATCGTGCTCAGCTGGCCTTCCAGCGAATGGGATCACGTCATTGCCCGCAACCCGCAGTTCGCCTTCAATGCGCTGCAAACCGTGGGGCAACGCCTGCAAGACGCCCACACACGCATCAAGGAACTTTCCACCGAAGAAGTCGAGCAGCGCGTGGCACGCTGCATACTGCGTCTGGTCGACGCATCGGGCGAGCAGACCGAGGAAGGCGTCTCCATCAACTTCCCGATCACGCGTCAGGAAATCGCCGAAATGACGAGCACCACGCTGCACACCGTCAGCCGGCTGCTCAGCAGCTGGAAGGAACAGGGCCTGGTGAACACGGGGCGCAAACGCGTCACGGTGCGCCGGCTCGACGACCTGATCCGCCTCGCCGAGGGGCAGCCGCCCGGCGGCACCGCCGCCTCGAAACGCAACTCGGTGGAACCGCTCTAGCAGTGCGCTGACCGAATTGAGCGCAAGCCCTGAGCCCCGGATCGGAAGCAGACCGCCCGATTCCGGGGATACTGGCAGATTTTGCCGGCGAGGCCCTACGATTCCGGGTCGAGCACGAGCCGGATGCCCAGATTGGCGGGCGGTATGCCGACCGAACACGCCCCACCCTTCGGGTCGCGAATAAAATCCGTAATCAGGCTGTAGTGCGAGCCGGCCACCACGCGTACGCCACAGTTTTCGTTAGGCGGCAGCACGGCGTTGCCGTCGGCGTCGAGGTACTGGCGCACATGACAGGTGTCCGTCCATTCCCACACGTTGCCCCCGATATCCTGCACGCCTGCCGCGTTCGTGCCGAAATGGCCGAACGGCTTGGGCGCGGCGTCTGCAGACAACTTGCGCTGCGTTTCCAGCGCGTATTCGGCCAGCCAGCGCTGCGCGGGGTTGTCGGGGTCGTAGATATCGACGCGCAGTTCCTCGGTATAGGCGTCGCCCGCCGCATGCACCCATTCGGCATAGGTGGGCAGGCGGTACAGCCGCCCCGTTTTGGCGCTGTACCAGCGCGCATAGCGCGTGGCGTCGTGCCAGCTCACACCCACCACGGGCAGGTCAGGTGAAACGTTGCCCCGCTGCGACCTGTCGAGCGGGCGGCAGGCTTCGGCCTGCACACATTCGGCGTATTCGGCCTGGCTGACCAGCCGCTTCATGATATGAACGGGCCGATCGAACGTGGTGGCGAGGCGCTTGGGGGGTACGGGTATGCCGTCGACCAGGCCTTCGGCCGTAGCGTAGTACTCGACCTGCCCCGGTGGTATGACTGCAATGAGGGGATCGGCCGCAGCGGCCGGCGCTGCCTGCACGCCCGGCGGCGCCACGGAAACGAACGCGGCCAGGCTGCCCGCAGCAGCCAGGCCCGCAATGACGCTGGTGATCGTACGCAGTTGCATGGGGCTTCCTTCCAGGTGCGGGCGACGAATGCGCCCGATACAGCCTTATTGAACTGCAGCCCCTGCCCCGCGTCTTTGTGCCAGCACAAGTTCAGGGCTAAAGCACCCTTACTCGATGGCCTTGGTCATTTCCTCGACCACCTTCTTGGCGTCGCCGAACACCATCATGGTCTTGTCCATGTAGAACAGTTCGTTGTCGAGCCCGGCATACCCGGCCGCCATGGAACGCTTGTTGACGATGACGGTCTTGGCCTTGTAGGCCTCGAGGATCGGCATGCCGTAGATGGGCGAGCCCTTCTGCAAGGCGGCGGGATTGACGACGTCGTTCGCGCCAAGAATCACGGCCACGTCGACCTGGCCGAACTCGCCATTGATATCTTCCATTTCGAAGACCTGGTCGTAGGGCACTTCGGCCTCGGCCAGCAACACGTTCATATGGCCCGGCATGCGCCCCGCGACCGGATGGATGGCGTAGCGCACCGAAACGCCCATGTCGGTAAGCTTCTCGGCGAGTTCCTTCACCGCGTGCTGGGCGCGCGCCACGGCCAGCCCGTACCCCGGCACGATGACTACGGTTTCGGCGTTGCCCAGAATGAAGGCGGCGTCGTCGGCGCTGCCGCTCTTTACCGCGCGCTGCTGCCCGCCACTGCTGCCGGCCGCAACCTCGTCACCACCGAAGCCGCCCAGAATCACGTTGAAGAACGAGCGGTTCATGGCCTTGCACATGATGTAGCTCAGAATGGCCCCGGAAGACCCGACGAGCGAGCCGGCAATGATCAGCATGGCGTTATTGAGGCTGAACCCGATGCCTGCGGCCGCCCAGCCTGAATAGCTGTTGAGCATGGAGACCACCACCGGCATGTCGGCGCCGCCGATGGGAATGATGATGAGCACGCCCAGCGCAAAGCCCAGTGCAATGACCAGCAGAATGTCCATCCAGCTTTGCGAATGCCAGAAGCCGAACATGAAGAAGATCGAGGCGAACCCGAGCGCCGCATTGAGCATGTGCTGGCCCTTGAACTGCACCGGAGCGCCCTGAAAGAGGCGGAACTTATACTTGCCGCTGAGCTTGCCGAAGGCAATGACCAAGCCGGTGAAGGTGATTGCACCGATGAACGCGCCCAGCGCAAGTTCGACGCGGTTGCCACCCGGAATCGGCCCGCCTGGCTCTGCAATCTGGAACGCCCAGGGCTCGGCCACCGCCGCAATGGCAATGAACACGGCTGCCAGGCCGATCATGCTGTGCATGAAGGCCACCAGCTCGGGCATCTTGGTCATTTCGACGCGCTGCGCCATGAGCGTGCCAACGAACCCGCCCACGACCAGGCCCAGCAGCACCCAGCCCAACCCGAGCGCCGACTCGGACAGCGTAATGATGAGGCCGGCGGTGGTGAGGATGGCGATGGCCATGCCGACCATGCCGAAGATATTGCCGCGGATCGATGTGGTGGGATGCGACAGGCCCTTGAGTGCCTGGATGAAGCACACCGAGGCGACCAGGTACAGGAAGACGACCAGATTCATGCTCATTTCGCGCCTCCGTCAGCGGGAGCCTTGCGTTCTTTTTTCTTGAACATTTCGAGCATGCGGCGCGTGACCAGGAAGCCGCCGAACACGTTCACCGCAGCCAGCGCGACCGCCAGCACGCCCATGACCTTGCCCAGCGGCATGTCGGTGAGCGCCGCCGCCAGCATGGCGCCCACGATCACGATGGCGGAAATGGCGTTGGTGACCGCCATGAGCGGTGTATGCAGCGCCGGGGTGACGTTCCAGACCACGTGGTAGCCCACGTACACGGCCAGAACGAAAATGATGAGATTCATCAACAGAGGCGAAATCGCTTCCATGGTGCAGACCTATTCAAGGGTTGATCAGTGCGTGGCGCGCGAGCCTCAACTGCGCACGACCTTGCCCGCCTGAGTCATCAGACAGGCGGCAACGATGTCGTCTTCCATGGGCACCTGCACGGCCGTGGCGTCGGACGGCAGCACGAGCTTGAGAAAGTCGAGAACGTTGCGCGCGTACAGGCTCGAGCTGTCGGCCGCCACGAGTGCGGGAAGGTTTGTAAGCCCCACGATGTGCACTCCGTGCTTCTGCACGACGCTGCCGGCTTCGGTAAGCGGGCAGTTACCGTCGGTGCCACCGGGGCCGCGGCCCGCCGCCAGGTCGACGATGACGGAGCCTGGCTTCATGGACTTCACCATGTCTTCGGTGATGAGCACAGGTGCCGGGCGCCCGGGTATGAGCGCCGTGGAAATGACCACATCGGCCTGTGCCACCCGTTTGGCGACTTCCACTTTTTGCCGGTCGAGCCAGCTCTGGGGCATGGGGCGCGCATAACCGCCCACTCCCTCGGCGGCCTCGCGTTCCTCGTCGGTTTCGTAAGGCACGTCGATGAAGCGAGCGCCCAGCGATTCAACCTGTTCCTTGACACTGGGACGCACGTCAGACGCTTCGATGACCGCACCCAGGCGTTTGGCCGTGGCAATGGCCTGCAGCCCCGCCACACCGACGCCCAGCACCACCACGCGGGCCGCCTTGATGGTGCCCGCGGCCGTCATCAGCATGGGAAACAGGCGCTGGTACTGGTTGGCCGCCAGCATGACGGCCTTGTACCCGGCCACATTCGCCTGGCTGGAAAGGACGTCCATGCTCTGGGCGCGCGTCGTACGCGGTGCCGCTTCGAGCGCGAAGGCCGTCAGACCCGCCTGGGCCAGACGCTGCAGCCCTTCGGCATCGAACGGATTGAGCATGCCCACCAGCGTGGCACCTGACTTCATGAGCGTGAGTTCTTCGGCACTGGGGGGCTGCACCTTGAGCACCAGATCGGCGCCAAAGGCGCCGGCAGCGTCGACGATCTCGGCCCCGGCAGCGGCATATGCGTCATCGACGGCGCTAGCTGCAACGCCGGCACCCGACTGCACGCATACCGTGCGCCCCTGGGCGACCAGTTTCTTGACTGTTTCGGGCGTGGCCGCCACCCGTGTCTCTCCTGCAGCCGTTTCGGCTGGCACCCCTATACGCATGCTGGGCTCCTGGGCTCCAAGTTCGGTTGAAACAACACGTATCCTCCAGATGGCTGTTTACACGGGATCGAACATAAGTGCAACGGCAAGCCGGAAGGAATGACAGTAGAAAAGAGACAAAAAAAATGTCGCCGGAGCATGCCCGGCGACATTTTTCTATGGCTGGAAGGGCGGCTTCAGGCCCCGGCGGGATGATGCCCGGCGGCATGCGCCTGTTCATCGGCGTGATACGACGAACGCACCATGGCCCCGACGGCCGCATGCGTGAAGCCCATGTCGTAGGCCGCTTCCTCGAACATTTTGAAGGTGTCGGGGTGCACGTAACGCGTTACAGGCAAATGATGCACAGATGGCTGCAGATACTGGCCAATTGTGAGCATTTCGATGTCATGCTCACGCATGTCGCGCATGACCTGCAGGATTTCTTCGTCGGTTTCGCCCAAGCCCACCATGAGGCCCGATTTGGTGGGCACCGAGGGGCACAGCGCCTTGAATTCCTTCAGCAGCTTGAGCGAATGGTGGTAGTCGGCCCCCGGGCGGGCCTGCTTGTACAGCCGGGGCACCGTTTCCAGGTTGTGGTTCATTACGTCGGGCGGTTCGACGTGAAAGATGTCGAGCGCCCGCTGCAGACGCCCGCGGAAATCGGGCACCAGCACCTCGATGCGGGTATCGGGCGATTGCCGACGTACCTCGCGGATGCACTCGGCGAAATGAGCCGCCCCACCGTCGCGCAGGTCGTCGCGGTCGACTGAGGTGATGACGACATACGAAAGGCGCATGGCGCCAATGCTGCGTGCCAGATTGGCGGGCTCGTTCGGGTCGAGCGGGTCGGGGCGACCGTGACCGACGTCGCAGAACGGGCAGCGCCGCGTGCATTTGTCGCCCATGATCATGAAGGTGGCCGTACCCTTGCCGAAGCATTCGCCGATGTTGGGGCAGGATGCTTCCTCGCACACCGTGAACATGTTGTTTTCGCGCAAAATACGCTTGATGTCGTGGAAGCGCGACCCCGGCGCAGCGGCCTTCACGCGAATCCATTCAGGCTTCTTGAGGCGCTCGGTCTGAACGATTTTGACGGGCAGACGGGAGGTCTTGTCGGCCGACTTTTGCTTGGCGGAGGGGTCGTAAGGGGCGGGACGCACCGTGGGCTTGCGCGGGGCGGCCTGCGGATCGATTGTGGACATACGCTACCTGGCTACGGGGAAGTACCTGGCATTTTAACCCGCGGGCTGCGGGGCCTCATAATGCCCCCGCAGCCGGGTCAGCGATCGAAGTGCGCTGTCAGCCGGCGCG
>Ga0079223_10000174_pt1 | contig 27003 bp, 25 predicted proteins | sample Stecom2011_FD_75072 | JGI IMG/M metagenome (GOLD analysis project Ga0079223, IMG submission 75072) | Agricultural soil microbial communities from Utah to study Nitrogen management - Steer compost 2011 | ecosystem: Environmental > Terrestrial > Soil > Agricultural land | place: USA: Utah...
CAGGGATAACCCATTTTTGTTGCTTCCTGCTGAAAATCCCGTAGAGTAACATCTATACCGACACCATAACCGGCTATATGGTCGTAAGCAGAGCAGAGCGGGATATGTTTTCCACCTTTACCGATCAGAATTGCCAGTTCGACTTCATAATTAACGTTCCGACTGTCGGCAGGGAGGATAATGGTATCACCATCTCTGATAATTGCTGTTACAGGTTTTATGTAAAATAAAGGGTGAGAAGGGGCTTCAGAATTAATCTCACTGATATGGTCTGCATAGTTCAACACCATACCGAATATTTTTCGGAACTCGAACTCTTCTGCAAGATACATAAGTCTTTCTCCTTGATTCAATAATAACTTATATACGAAAAATAGGCAACAAATTTTCATATTGACACAACAAAAAAAGTTCAATTGACTGGCAACGCCTACAAAGAAAAGTGAATATAACTGAAAGAAATAGGATTATTCCAACGGAAAGGAATAATCAGGGGATGATAATGACAGACAGAAGTAAAGGTTTAGCGGCTGTCAATATAGCGGTTCTACTGTTCGGTACTGCCGGATTGTTTGGAAAACTGCTGACCTTCTCTCCCCTGATAATTGTTCTGGGAAGGGTTTCCTTCGCTTCTTTCGCTCTTCTTATTTTTCTGCTCATCAGAAGAGAGCGGTTACTGATCGAGGGGCGAAAGGGTCATTATCTGTTACTGATATGTCTCGGAGTGATACTGGCAATACACTGGTTAACCTTCTTTCATGCCATTCAGATATCTACGGTAGCGATCGGTTTACTATCCTTCTCGACCTTTCCAATCTATGTATCTCTATTGGAACCCCTGTTCTTCAGAGAGAAACTCGCTCTGAAATATCTGGTTCTGGCACTGATCACTTTGCTGGGTATCAGATTGCTCGTCCCGGAATTCGAACTGGCGGACAGAACACTGCAGGGAGTATTGTGGGGTTCGCTCTCCGGAATGCTTTTCGCCCTTCTGACTCTGCTAAACAGGCGCTTAGTAGTCTTCTATAAAGCAGAGAAGATTGCTCTCTACCAGAATGTTTTTGCCATGCTTTTCCTTCTACCTCTGACATTCCGATACTTGACAGATATTAACAGTTGGGGAGAGATAGGTATGTTAATTGTTCTGGGGTTTGTATTTACCGCTCTTTCACATACCCTGTTCATCCAGGGCTTGAAGTCAATATCGGCCCGAACGGCGAGTATTATTGCCTGTCTTGAACCGGTATACGGGATAATACTCGCAATGCTGATCATCAGTGAGATACCAGGATTAAAGACCTTGATAGGAGGAGCGATTATTATTGCTGCAGTACTGTATGTAACTATCTCTCTGAAAAGAGAGGCAGAAATGATAGAGGAGTAAAATGAACGAAATAATTAATCTCAGTTTAGTACTTGATTGTGATACGAAGAAGGCTTTTGCCATGTTTACAGGAAAGAAGGAGGTCTCCTCCTGGTTGGCTATAGATGCTAATATCGAACTCAGGATGGGTGGAAAGTATGAACTCTTCTGGGATCCGAAAGACCGGGTCAATAACAGCACCATAGGTTGCCGGATCAACGGGCTGGAGATTGGAAAGATGCTCGCTTTCGAATGGAAAGGACCAATTGAATATAAGAATTTAATGAATAACGTCGATCCCCTGACCCAGGTTATCGTCTTCTTTGTTCCTTTCGGAGAAACTGCTGAGAAGGGTAAAGAACAGACGGAAATACATCTCGTCCATACCGGCTGGCGTAGCACCGATAAATGGGAGGAATGCCGGCGCTGGTTCATAAAAGCGTGGGAATCTGCATTTAAGAAACTGAAAATGGAGTGCCAGGCCGACCATAGTGGTGAGAGGTGGTGAAGAAAAATTCCTTGCTGTCGGAATGGAACCGGTTATTTTTACTATGACAGATAAGATATCGTATTCAAGCAAATGAAACTATTCGGTAGGAGAATCAGTTTATTATGGAATTGAGAAAAGAATTAGGGCTTTACCAGGTGTTCTGTATTGCTACAGGTGCGATGGTAAGTTCAGGCCTCTTTATCTTGCCTGGATTGGCTTACGACTATGCGGGGCCGGCAGTGGTTATCTCATATTTTTTTGCCGGGCTTCTGGCTATGACCGGAATGCTCAGCATTGCTGAAATGGCAACTGCCATGCCGAAAGCTGGGGGAGATTATTTCTTTATTACCCGCGGGTTCGGTCCGGCAGTAGGGACGATATCCGGCCTCTTCAGCTGGTTCTCCCTCTCTCTTAAAAGTGCTTTCGCCCTGATTGGTATGGCCGCTTTTACCGCTCTGATCTTTCCCGGATATGATATCAAGCTTATAGCAATCTTTCTCTCTCTTATCTTTATGGCAATAAACATTCTGGGGGTCAAAGAGAGTGGACGTTTCCAGGCACTGCTCGTAACACTGTTACTCGGTCTGATGGGTGCTTATATCATATTCGGAATTCCAAGAGTCTCATCAGATTATTTCCTGCCCTTCTCTCCTTACGGATTTGACGGTATATTCAGTACAGCCGGTTTTGTTTTTACTGCTTATGGAGGCCTGCTATATGTCGGCTCTGTTGCCGAGGAAGTAAAGAATCCTAATAAGGTCATTCCGCTAGCCATGATCATATCGCTCCTCGTCGTCAGCATCCTCTATACATTGATGGTTTTCGTAACTGTTGGGGTGCTCCCAGGAGAGAATCTCTCGGGCAGTCTGACACCCATATCTGACGGAGCTCTCGCTATTATGGGGAACTGGGGTATGATAGCTATGACCATAGCAGCTCTACTTGCCTTCATCTCGACTGCTAATGGCGGATTGCTCTCAGCTTCACGATATCCTCTCTCTCTGAGTCGTGATGGACTGATGCCACAGCTGCTCAGTAAGATAAGTCCACGGTATAGAACTCCTTATATCTCGATAGTTTTGACTACTGTCAGTCTGATTATCTTTCTTCTGCTCGACCTGGAGATCCTGGTCAGAGCTGTCTCTACTTCGGTCATCCTGACCAATATTCTCTCCTGTCTCGCCCTTATTGTCATGAGAGAGAGCAGGTTACAGAATTACAGGCCTGTATTCAAGGCTCCTCTATATCCTTATCTGCAGATACTGGGAATCATAGGCTTTATCTTTCTCCTATTCGAAATGGGACTCTCTGCAATATTAATCACCTTTCTACTGATCCTGGTCGGGTTCTTTACTTACTGGTTCTACGGCAGGATAAGAAGTGACAGAGAATATGCCCTTCTCTATCTTATCGAAAGGGTTACCCCCAGGGAAATCACAAGCTATACTCTGGAAACAGAGTTGAAAGATATTATCAGAGAGAGAGACCAGATTAGTGAAGATCACTTTGACCAGATAATAAATACCTGTCACATACTCGATGTTAAAGAGCGGTTATCAGTAGATGAGTTCTTTCGCCTGGCAGCAGCAGAGATTCAGAAAGACCTGAAACTATCAGAAAATGATGTGTTTAAGGCACTTATGAAACGGGAGAGAGAATATACAACTGTTATTAGTGAGAATCTTGCTATTCCCCATATCATAGTCCCCGGGAAAGAGACATTTTCTTTGCTTGTTGCCCGATGCAAAAAAGGGATAAGATTCTCCGATGAGTTTCCCCGGATAAGTACTGTCTTTATGATTGCCGGTTCCCGGGATCAGCGTAATTTTCATCTCCGTTCTCTTGCTGCTATAGCTCAGATAGTCAATGATCCGGTCTTTTTCAAGAAATGGTTTAATGCCGGGAGTGAAGCAGCTTTGAGAGATGCAATACTTCTTGCTAACCGTAACAGGGACAAGTATTTCTCCCATCTGAAGAATGAAACACCGGTTACAAACGGTTAGAGAGGATAAAACATAAGTAGATAGTTAAAAAGATATTAAGGAGATTAGATGGAAGAGAGAGAAAAGAATCTGAAACTGAGAGCTGTAAATCTGTTTATTATAGCTATATTTACTCTTGCTGGCTTTTTTATTGGTAGATACTATGCCGAAAAGAGTGCTAAACCTGATGAAGAGTTGACTACCATCACTGAATATCTGCCAGCAGAAAGACATCTAGAGAACCTGCGGGAACTAACCGACTGGGAAAACCCGAAGGAAAAGATTATAGATAATCTGGTATCTAGACCTGATTTGATACCCCACGAGGCAGTATTGGGTGGAACGATGGGATTTTATGACGTTAACGATATCCATCTACTCAACGATAAATGGGTTCTTGCTGCTTTTGAGGATGGACATATCGGGGGGTATATGCTTCTGGAATTCGAGATCGCTGCTGATGATAGTATCGACTGGCAGGTAATGGGTTCTTATTTAGAATAGACGGGCTATGATATTCTTCTTACTATCGGAGGAAGAATAACTTATTAATTATCAACGGAATAGAGATTAAACACGACTATCTCGTTTCGGGAAAATAGACGCATCGGTGGCCCCCAGGTTGAAATACCTGATGTCGTATAAATTAAGCTGCCATCTCTTTCGTAAAGGCCGTAAGGATATTGAAAGCGAAGCTTAATGAAGAGAGTCAGTGGTGGTATCTGACCTCCGTGGGTATGTCCGGCCAGCAGCAGATCTGCCCCCAATCCGAGTGCTTCGTCGTTGTAGAGTGGCTGATGTGAGACAAAAATAATAAAGTCTTCGGGTTCGATCTTCTCCATCGCCTTCCCCACATCGGGGAATCCGGTGCCTTTTACACCTGCGGTTTTGTCAATAACTCCCGCTATTACTATCTCATCGGTTAAACTGCTGTTTGTGTTATACAGATTATAGATCTCTGCAGCCTGAGTGAAGCTATGATAGGAATCGATCCCCTGATAATAATCGTGATTACCGGGAACTGAATAGGTTCCGTGAGTTGAATGTAGTAACCGGAAAGATGATAACAGGTGAGAAACTCTGTCAAACGGTTCATCGATAAGGTCACCGGCAATAACGACCAGATCAGGATCAAGCTGGTTAATTATCTGTAATTTATTCTCCAGTCTTTTCTTAGATGTTCTACCAATCAGATGAAATTCTGAAACCAGTACGATTCTGAAGCCGTCTGTCTCATCTGAGAGTTTCTCACTATGGATATCATATTCTCTTATTGTCGGTGACTTGATGTTATTCAAAAGAGCCAGGCCTGAGAGAACGAGAATCAGGATCAGCGAGATTGTAGTCGTGATCCGAAAAACCCGGCGGAATATCAATAGAATTGAAAGGTTAATCATCAAGACGGTAAAGGAGATCGACAGTACTCCCAGCCAGATATAACCCGTTTCCCTAAGCCAGGATACATTCCTGAAGATCAAGCCGAGGATCATCATAAAAGTTGCGAGAACGAGTGCTAATATCAGCCATCCTCTTTTTTTACGGTCAATCTTAAATGCCTTAACAACAGAGAAATAAATAACAAAATTCATCAGAAAGAGGGAAAAGAGAAGAATGAAGAAGAAGATAATGAATCTGACCATTACCGTCTTACAGGTTTTTTACTTTCCAGATCATCGAGTATCTTGCTGAGCTCCCTGGTTTGATTCCGGGCGGAAAGTTCAGAAATATCGCTGTCGTTTTTGAGATCTTCGCTCTTATCCCAGCGCTGGTATAATTCTCTAATTTTACTGGCAAAACCTTCTCTGTTAGTATAATCTAACATTATGCCTGCTTTGTATTTATCCAGTATCTTTGCCGCTTCTCCTTCTGGAGGTCCGATACCGAGTATGTAAGACCTGGAACCGATATATTCAAAGAGTTTAGTAGTCAGTATTCCTTTATTATCAGAACAGTTATTGATCAATAGAAGTAGAACATCACTGTTAACCATCTCGCTTATGGCTTTCAGATGGGTTTTGTATCCAACATTACGGATATGAAGAAAAGAATAATCTTGCTCATATTCTTCTTCTGTCGGAATGGTACCGATAAAACTGAATTCGAGATTAACCATATTCTCCTCTCGAGCCAGTTCATTCAACCAAGTAAGCGGAGCGGTTACATCCTGACCTTCTGTGAGCTTACCGATATATTTTATCCGGAAGAAAGAAGAGGAAACGGTTTCGACATTGAAGAAATCATCAGGGTCATATCCATTAGTCAGAACCAGCTTGTTACCTTTCGGAAACGAGTTGGCAATCGGCTGAGAGATTACAATGTTCAGATCTGCTGCTTCAATCACCCTCTGTTCGAGATTTCGGTTAATCCTCTGTAAGAATATGTTTTGCCGTGTATTTTGAAGATAGTAGATCGAAGTCCAGGGATCACGGAAATCGGCTACCCATCTGGTTAGAAGCCGCTTTTTTAATGCCATTCCGACGAGGTGAGTAGAATGAGGAGGTCCTGTAGTAATTATCAGATCGTATTTCTTTATTCTTAGCTCGTGAATTGCTGCCTTACAGGCTATCCTGTTCCAGATTACCCGGCTGTCGGGAACTACCAGATTGTTTCTTATCCAGTAAAGTAACTTTTTGGAAAGCCTATCTCCCTTCTCTGTTTTAAGGGTTCCATATGGATAACTATTACCCTTTTCAGAAGGGATCAGTTTTAATATTCGTTTCAAAACGGGAGTTCTGGTCCTGATTATCTTCAACTCTATGGGGATCTTCTTACAGAGTGAAGAATCGAGATGAGGATAATCCCCTTCGGTAGTCGTTATTACTGTTGGCATCCAGCCATGATCGGGCAGATAACGGATAAATCGAAGCCAGCGTTGAACTCCTGCCCCGCCGCAGGGGGGAAAATAATAAGTAATCAGTAGCAATTTCTTCATACTTCCTCTAATATAAGCTGAACAAAATTGTTCCAGGAATATTTCTTACAGAATTGAGAAATATTATCTCTGACTATCTTCTCATCCAGATCGAAGAAAGAGGTCATTGCTTCCGCTAAATCATCTTCTGAAACAGAATCTGCTATTATTCCTGTCTTACCCGGAATTACCAGCTCCGGTAACCCACCTACCGGAGTAGTTACCACGCCCAGACCCATAACATAAGCTGTCTGTATCACTCCGCTCTGAGTGGCATTACGGTAAGGCAAAACCAGAAGATCTGCTGCTTTGAAATATAATTCGACATCGGCAGAGCTGATATAATCGTCTATGAGTATAATATCATTTTTGTAACCCGATTGCCTTATCAGCTCGAGGTACTTCTCTTTATTGCCGTATATCTCGCCGGTAATAAGAAGAACGGCATCTTTGATCTTACTTTTCAGAAGAGGAAAACTCCTGATCAGGAGATCGACTCCCTTATATGGTTTGATGTAACCGAAGAAGAGTATTACTCTCTTCTTCTCCAGGCCGAGCCTCTCTCTGGCTGTATCTCTCGTATAAATCTTCTGATCATGAAAGGTATAGAGTGGATGAAAACCCCGGATCAACTTATCATCATTATTTCTGAGCAGTTTTAGGGCATCCTTGTAAACAGTATCAGAAAGGGTCATTATCCGAGCACCCTTTCTGAGTAGCATTCTGGTGAGAGGTTCAGCAAAATACCATCGTTCATGAAACTTGATATTATGGGCTATGATAAGTGTTTTAACACCCCTTCTTTTGAGTTTCTTCAGTAGATAGTGGAAAGCTGGAATAAAGAAAGGAAGGAAGAACTGAAAGATAACAAGATCGGGCTTGAACTCGAGTGTCTTTATAAGACTTTTCCTGAAGGTTAGAGGATTATAAGGGGTTAGTATTCTAACAGATGGTAGGTCATGGAAGTAAGAGTCGCTTTCTGTCTGATTCTTGCCGGGGAAGAGAAGTGGTGGATACTGGCTGCTGAAATTTACGAGAAGCGTTTGATGATTACTACGTTCTAATTCCCGGTATAAACAACCTGAGAAATGGGAAATCCCACCACGGAAGGGATATACAGGTCCAATAATAGCAATTTTCATCCCTTACTTTCTTCTTTGATTCTTGCTTCTGCTCGCTCCTCCTCTGTCAGGGTTATATTCTGCATGAATTCGTCATACTGGAGGTTAGGGCACATCTCGGCTATACTGTTAATTATTTCTAACATATTGGGAAAAGTCATGGTAAAGACAAAGTTTTCCTGCTCTCCTTCAGAGAGATAGGTTAATTTTACCGATCTTGTCTTGCCCTGATAGAGAGCTAATTTAACCATATCTTCCCATCTGATGAAGAGATTCTTTCTGAGAAGAAACCCGAAAACGATACCATCTTCTCTGAAGCGAACAGTATTTATCGAGAAGAGGTTTCTTATCAGGGGATTGATGGCGAAGAAGATTATAATGAAAGGGATAATCTTCCTGAAAGTTGAGGTATCGGCATCTACAGCAGCAAAGATATACCAGATCGCATAAGCTAATGCTGCAAGTGACAGGAGTATAACGAACCAGCGAACGAAAGGGCTGAACCTGTAGGTTCTGGGAAAACCCTTCTTCTTGTTAATATCGATCAAGTCATAGGTTTCGTGTTTCTTCATCTGTATCTCTCTTTTAACTTATTTTAGATTATTGTTGAGACTTCTTATTCTTCTGATAACTACTCTCTGAAATCATTTCATGGAAAGCGTAGAACTCATTATAGGCTTCTTCGGGAACACTGAATTTACCATAGTAGTAAAATTCTTCCTGCTCGCCATGAAAGTCGGAGCCGCCGGTGGTCAGGAGTTCATGTTCTCTTGCAAGTTGCTCGAAAAGAGAGACGGCATAGCTTGACGATTTTGGACAGTATACCTCTAAACCGTTGATTCCGAGATCAATTAAACCGAGCACAACAGAGATATTATCGAGTTTATGAGGATGAGCAAGAACAGATATCCCTCCAGCTGATTGAATCATTGGAATGGTCTTTTCGGCTGGTAGTGTAACTTTTGGTTCGAATGCCGGACTCCTGTCGTGCAGGTATCTGTCAAAAGCCTCCCTGATCGAAGAGCAGTAATTATTATCTACCAGCGCCCGGGCTATATGAAGTCTTCCGACAATGCCTGATTTGCCTGTAGTGGAGAGAAGAGTTTCGATGTCGAGTTTTACTCCCAATCCGGATAGCTTATCGACGATAGCTCTTGCCCGGTTTATCCGGTTCTCATTAATAAAATCGAGTAAAGAGAGAAGTGAGGGATGGGTATCATCAAAGAAATAGGCGAGGATATGCACCTCTGTCTCTTCAAATTTGCTGCTGATCTCTACTCCTGGTATTATGGTCAGATTATAATCCGGTGCTTTATCTTTTACCGACAGATAACCTTCTATGTTATCATGATCGGTGATGGAAATAACATCGTAACCCTTTTCCCGGCTTAAAACTAACAGGTCATCAGGATCTAATATTCCATCTGAGTATGTGGTATGAAGATGCAGGTCAATTTTCACTTATCTATCCTTTTCTTATTTACATTCCAGCATCTTTTTATTCTTCATTGAGATGTGGTCAAGTATTTTCACTCCGAGTTTATTCTACCCCCCTCAATTTCTCGTGATGAGATGTGCTTCGTTAGGATAAAGTTGCTGAAAAGATGCAGATCAGGCAGTCAGAGTGACAAAAAAAATTGACATACATATTGTCTGAGACTATCATAAATAGAAGAAATAAGTTACTGTATGAGGGATATATATGCAACTACAACAGATGTTTCTTAAGAGTGCCAAAGAGATGAGGGGAAAGATAGCTCTGTATGATACAATTACAGAGCAGGAATACAGTTATGAAAAATTATTGCTCGGCTCTCTTCTCTTCAAGAATCTTGTCTCTGGCTATAAAAGTAAATATATAGGAGTAATGCTACCACCCGGAGCAGGATCGATTTTAACTATCCTCGGGACTCTCATGTGTGGGAAAATACCTGTAATGATAAACTATTCTACAGGTGCTATGGAGAATGCAGCCTATTCTCAGAATAAATGCTATTTCAAAACTATCATTACCAGTAAAAAGATGCTGGATAAACTCGGCTATGAAGCCATAGAAGGAATGGTCTTTGTTGAAGACCTGCTCTCTGGAATCAGTGGCTTACAAAAATTGAGTGCCCTGCTCAGAACGAAACTGTCTTATTCATTCTTGAGTAAGAGAATTCACCGGGGTAGCAGGGATGATGTAGCAATAGTCCTTTTCACGAGTGGAAGTGAAAAAGAACCGAAAGCAGTTCAGCTTACACACCGTAATATCATGCATAATGTCACCAGAGTCCCGGAGATCGTCAGTCTCGGTTCGAGTGATATTTTTATCACCAATTTACCTTATTTCCATGTTTTCGGGCTGACGATTAATTTATGGATTCCTCTCTATCTGGGGGCTTCTATTGTTGGTGTTCCCAATCCGCTTGATTATAAAACTATCTGTGAAGCAATAAAAAGATTCAGAGTTACGGTTATGGTTGGAACCCCCACATTCTTCTGGGGTTATCTCAAAAAAGCAGAGAAAGGGACCTTCTCTTCGATCAGACTGGCTATTGCCGGCGCTGATAAGTTACAACCGAGAATACGGCAGGTCTATCTGGAAAAACATAATCTGACAATTTATGAGGGTTATGGAACAACAGAGACCAGTCCGGTTATTTCGACGAATTTACCTGATCGAGATAAACCGGGTAGTGTCGGGCAACCTCTTCCCGGAGTTCAGGTTAGAATTACTGATATCGATACTGGCAGGGAACTTTCACTTGGGAATGAGGGGAAGATTCTGATTAAAGGTGACCTGGTAATGAAAGGATATTTACACGATCTGGAAGAGACATCACTCCGGATTAGAGAAGGATGGTACGATACAGGAGATGTTGGTGTTCTGGATGAGGATAATTATCTCTGGCATCGAGGACGTTTGAAACGGTTTGTTAAGATAGGTGGTGAAATGGTATCTCTGGTGAAAGTAGAAGGTTTGCTTGAAAATATAATACCTGAAGGGTCTGTCTGCTGCGTTGTTGATGTCCCGAATCTGGAAAAAGGGGCTGATATAGTGGCTTGTGTAACAACAGAAGCTATCGATAAGAAGGATATGATGAGATATCTCAGAGATAAACTGCCACCGATAGCAGTCCCGAAAGAATTCTATGTGATGGAAGAATTGCCCATGATGTCAAGTGGCAAGGTAGATTTTCGCCAGGTAGAGAATCTCTGCCGTCAGATGCGTGAAGCGAAGAAAAGACATTAGAATATTATGGAGAAAAAATGAAGCGAGTAGATCTGATAATTTATAATATCAAGGAATTATTGACTCTTAGTGGTAATAATATACCCAGAACAGGAATGGCAATGAATGACCTGGGTATCATTAGGAACGGAGCTATTGCCGTTGAAGGAAAGAGAATCGTTGCCGTGGGAGAATCAGAACAGATTATCACAGCCTATACTGCAGAAGAAAAAATTGACTGTTCTGAGATGGTTGTAATGCCCGGCTTTGTTGATCCGCATACCCATCCAGTATTCTATCATACCAGAGAGAATGAGTTTGAGATGAGGATTATGGGCAAATCGTACGTAGAGATTTCCCGGAGCGGTGGAGGGATAAGATCCAGTATCGCTGCAGTCCGTTCTGCTTCCGAGGATGAACTCTACCATCTGGCAAAGAAGAGAGTGAAGAGAATGATCAGTTGCGGTACGACCACTCTTGAAGCGAAGAGTGGTTACGGCCTCTCGACAGATAGTGAATTGAAAATGCTCAGAGTGATTAAGAGGTTGAAAGAGTCGCTCCCTGTAGATATTGTGGCAACTTTTCTCGGTGCCCACGAATTTCCTTCTGAATACAAAGATAACAGAGAAGAATATATCCGGATACTGACAGAGGAGATGTTACCTGCTGTGGCTGAAGAGAAACTTGCAGAATACTGCGATATTTTTACTGAAGAACATGTCTATACCATAGAAGAGTCACGCAAGATACTCAACAGGGCAAAAGAGCTCGGTTTCCGGATAAGGATGCATGCTGATGAATTGAAACCAATTGGAGGTTCAGAACTTGCAGCTGAAGTAGGTGCTGTTTCGGCCGATCATCTCGGTGCTGCTTCTCCTGAGGGGATAAAAGCGATGAAAGAGAACGGTGTTATACCAGTTCTGTTGCCTGGAACAATCTTCAGTCTCGGGCTTAACAGTTATGCCCGAGCCCGTGATATGATTGATTCAGGACTGGCAGTAGCTCTGGCTACTGATTATAATCCCGGTAGTTGTAATTGTGACAGCATGCAGTTTATCATCACTCTTGCTACACTTCAGATGAAGATGACAGTTGCCGAAGCTATTACTGCAGCGACGATCAATGCTGCCTGCTCATTAGAGATGGGAGAAAGTGTAGGTAGTCTGGAGCCGGGTAAGAAAGCCGATATAATGATTATGGATATGCCCTCCTACCGTTACCTCCCCTATCATTTCGGAAGTAATAACGTCTCTATTCTGATCAAGAACGGTAAAGTCATTTATCAGAACCGGGACCTGGAGACAATAGAGGATTATCTAAGCTAAGGCTGTAATAAACACGAAATAAAATAGGGGCAGTTCGTTAGATAACTGCCCCTATAGGTTAAGGTCTGTATCTGTTAGATTCGTCTAAAGAGACCATTTGTTATAGCAAACCATCTTATCAATCTCATGTCTCGATTTACTGCTGGCAAAGAACTTCAGTGCCTTTCCATATAAAGATTCTTTCTCTTTAGGATAACCAAAGGGACTCATTGCTACTACTCTGATTTTTGGGGGTATAGAGAGGAACTCTTTCAATTTCTTCTCATCGAAAGCTGCCATCCAGCAACTACCTATACCATAATTCCAGGCAGTGAGCATCATCTGTTGAAAGGCAATTGCCGTATCGACAAGATAATAATCCTGCCTGTTAACTGTTCCGCTCTTCGTGGGGTCAGCGGTAGCAATGATAATCAAAGGAGTACTCTTAATGAAGAAATTTACTTTGCCAATCAGTCCGATATTAGAGGTGAGCTTATTTATTACCTCCCGGTCATTTAGAACGATGAAACGCCAGCATTGCCGGTTCTGAAATGAAGGGGCATTGCGTCCAGCCTCTAATATTGCCTGTAAAACATCATCTGGGACAGGGTCTTGAAGGTAACTCCTCACAGACCTTCGAGACTTGATTACCTCGTTGAATTCCACCTGTTTACCTTCGTCATCAAAGTACTGTTATTAGAATGTTACTCCCAGGCCGAGACAAAACGTATGATATTCAGAGATAGTATAATCGCCGTTGAGGTGGATGAAAGGGAGAACAGTGTAACGGAACCCGAGAGTCATACGGTAGTTATTGTCACTCTTCATATCGAAATTAACCTCTTGCGGATCAAGTCCTTCGATAGAAGGCTCATATTCGTATTTAGCTTCCAGTTCTACATCTTCATAGCCCAGGCCACCGTAGAGCGTCCACATCAGGATACTCTTGCTGGCGTGGATATTAAATGCCATACTCGTTAAATCTATCATATCTCCAACAGCGAGAGACTGGTATGCACCCTGAACAGCAAGATCTAACGGGAAGAGGGGAATATGCTGATCAATACTATGCTTTACCGCAACACCCCAGAAATCGACTTTTCCATAATCCTGCAAGTCTATCGGTGGCAGGTAGCGAACCATCAATTCATTACCGGCAGGCAATCCGAAACGGAATTGCGGGACAAAAAGAGGAACCATAGAGACATCAAAACCGCCAGGAAGAGCATCATGGCCTCCATCTTTACCAAAGACAGTTGCAGTTTCGTATGTCATACCATCGATCTCTGCTTCGAAAGTCTTGTCAGAGCTGGGAACCATAGCCATCATTACATGGAGATTGAACCCAAATCTTACCGGCCTTAACAGGCTGGGAGTTAAAACATCAGCAGTATTATAAAGCCCGGTATTGAGGTTAGTGCCAAAAGCTGTCAGTAACGGTTTGACATACTCCTTACCGTTGTCTTCCAGCAACTGTTTAAGATTATCTTCGAAATCGGAAGCAAAGAGGCCGCTGACAATAAGCAGCAGCGAAACAACAATCAATAATATCTTCATTTTATCCTCCATTTTATAAGTAGCTTGTTCTACATCAGAACATTACTTAATCATTATCATCTTTCTGATTCCGGAATAGTTACCAGATTCCATTCTGGAGAAGTATATGCCACTGACAACCTCTCTTCCGTTGTCAGCTCTACCATCCCAGACAACACTATGAGAACCGGCCTGATAGCTGTCATTCACCAGACTTCTTACAAGCTGTCCTTTGATGTTATATATAGCAATAGTTACTTCACCCGGTTCGGTAAGAGAAAACTCTATAGTTGTTTCCGGATTGAAGGGATTGGGGTAATTACCTTTCAGTATGGTTCCTGATTCAACAAGATCGGGATCATCTACACTCACTTCACCACGCCATTCAGCATCGAATTTGATGTCGGCATCCTGAATTGTCCAGTACTCCGTCCAGGCTACTGCAGATTTGGGTACGTCATCATAAGGCTTGACGATGATAGAAGTTACATGATTATTGCTGACCTCCTGATCACTATCCTTTACAGCTACCGGTTCTGACCATGATTCGTAATCAAGGTCAAGTGCCTTCTGAACATATATCTCATCCGGTAGCATCGAATAGGTTATATAGACGTCGCTACCGCTATTCTGGGTTTTGTATGAAGATACATTGGGAAAGCGTTCGTTCTCTATGGAGTGAGCCAGCATCTGATGAGCTGAAAAGTTCTCTCCACCGTCATGTGAATAAGCATAGTAGACATCGATATCGGTATCACTGTACCAGTATTCGAAAGCAACGATAATATTCTCGTTATTAACGACACGGATTTGCGGAAAGCGGAAATTGCGGGTAGTGGCTATAGTAACAGGATCGTTCCAGTTAGCTCCTGAATCGTTAGATACTATGACTTTGATCGCATCGAAATCCTCTTCTCTGTCAACATAAGCTATGGCAACCTTGCTGCCGAAAACATCGATTGAGGTGTAATGAAACTCTCCCTCCACTTCATCACTTATTGTCGTTATTACATCAGCTTCCTGGAAAGTGTTACCCTGGTCTATGCTTCTGGCATATCTTAGCTCACGAGGAGAGGCTGAAGCATTTACATAAGCTACATGAATATATGCATCATTACCGTATTGCAGGAAATCAGAACAGACTGAAGGTCTCTTGAGAATTGCGGGAAAGAAATCGACAAATGATTCTTCTGTAACAGAAAGGTTTGCAGTTGAAAGGGTATGGAACATTATATCCCAGTCGGAACCGGTAGTATGTTCCCTTATATAAACCACTCCTACTTTATCCGGTGTAATTTGGACTAAGGCCGGAGAAAAGAGAGGATTATCTGCCATTCCATCTATAGTGAACTGATTCTCACCTTCGTTATATGGCCAGGTTTCACCATGATCTGTACTTCGCTTAATCATAATATCCATCGGTTCTTCTTCTATACTCCACATCTCTGCTGCTGCATAGAGCCAGAAATTATGATTAACGTCGTAACACATTGAGGGATGCTTTTCATGGCTCCCGGTGTCGAAGATCCAGACATTATCATCCCATCTGCCGGGTAACAACTCTTTTGTTAACAATTCATTCTGTTTTTTGATCTCCCTCTGTCTGGCAATCTCTAATTGCAGGTTTTCAAGTGACTTAGCGGCTATCTCTTCAGCTGTTGGCGGGGTTCCGACAACATCCTGGGTTATATAACTACTGACAGCTGCAAGCTGTGCTACAGATATCAGTATAAAAAATGTACCGGCAATACAGGCCAGCATGTTTTTACCTTTCATAAAGTTAATCATTATCTCCTCCTTAATAATGGGTTGTTGTTACTATGTATAAATCAACTAAAACTTCTGAAAACAGCCGGTATCTGGCTATCAGTTGAGTGAATAGGCAAGTACCAGTCATCTACGCCTCTCAATTATGTAATTATAATAAATAGATAGCTATAATGTTCTTCATGTCAATATATTTCTTATCTGTACCTCTATCAGGAGTGGTTACGAAGGTTCAATTCTATCGGATGGGTGTTCAGATAATACTGTTCTGTCAGGTATAGTTTCTGATATTTCCGGATGTAGTGGTTCAAGAGTGTTATCGGTACAATCAGGGGTAACTGCTCTTTCTTATATCTATCGATGAGTTCGAGTAATTCACTCTTTTCGTCAGAGGTCAGATCTTTCTTAAAATAGCCCAGTATATGATGCATCACATTCTGGTGTTTACTTCTGGTGGCTCTTTTTTTAGTGCTCTCCATCAGAAGTGTGATATACTCATTGAGAATATCCTTTAATGGTTTTTGAGAGGCATCAGCGACCAGTTTACCCATCTGGCGGTAGTGCTCGGGACTGTGAGCCATAATGAGCAATTTATGTCTGGTATGGAATTTGACCAGATCTCCGAGTCGGGGTTTATCATTCATCATCTTCTGCCAGCGATTCATAATGAATATTCTTTCGATAAAATTTTCTCTCAGCAACGGGTCATTTAATCTTCCCTCTTCTTCGACCGGAATGAGAGGGAAGTTGTTCATAAAATGTCTGGCGAAGATTCCAATCCCATTCTTTCTTGCTGGTCCCCCCTTCTCGGGATAGACTTTCACTCTTTCCATACCGCTACTTGGTGATTTACTCTTGAAAACGAAACCGGAAAGGTTTTCTATTTCCAATTCCTTTACTCTCTTACGAGAATAGGAGAGCATTCGTTCTGTATGGTCTATGCCACTATTGGTAGTGACGAGTTTCGGATTATCAGGATCGCCGACCAGCCGCATTGCTTCCCTGGGGATCGGCAGTCCGGATTCAACTTCCGGGCAGACCGATACATAATCGATATAGGGACCGAGAGTTTCTACCAGATATCCGTCATATTTATGCTGGCCGCTATAACGGACTTTCTCTCCTAACAGGCAGGAGCTAATCCCGAGTCTTATCTTTTCTTTCATCATAATATCTCCTTATCTAAAAAGGTATGATGAGAATAAAGGGGTTGTTTTGGCAAGGAGTAATTCTTTTGTAGCAGATTTAGGAGAATAGTAGAAGAGAGTATGATAGCGAACAACATTTCAAGAATGAAAGGGAGAAGCCAGAAAACGGAGAGGATTAGCTGCTCTTTTTTATTGACTGGAAAAGGGGAGGCCATAATTTAAAGAAAAAATCGAAGGGATGGGTAAATGAAGAGAAAGAAAAAAAAAGAACCTGTAGTTGTTAAGAGGGATATTCTGGAACCGTTGTTAACTAATCGATATAGACATCTGATCTTTATAGGCTTGATCCTGATTCTTCTCTCTATATTCTTCTTCCGTATAGGCTACCTTGGCTATATACCAAAGGCCGGTGATAATCTTCAGTGGCGTGGTGCAGCCCAGGTCCAGATCGAGTATAATGAGGAACATTCCGACCTGGCTTTATGGAACAGTAACCTCTTCTCCGGCATGCCGGGCTATCTGATCAGTTATCCTGCCAGATTCCCCTTTATCAAGAATATAATCGATTTCATCACCGATAACATTATCGGCTGGCAGGTATTCTATATGTTTCTGGCAGGGCTGGGGATGTATATTCTGATGCTCTCTCTCGGATTCAAGCCGATCCAGGCCTTTATCTCTGGTATGGCTTTCGCCCTTTCCTGCCATTTTATTGGATTGATAGAGATAGGTCATTATACAAAATACAGAGCAATTGTCTATATACCCTGGATATTCTGGGGTATTCACTACCTCTATCAGCAGCGAAACATTCTCGGTATGGGTTTGACGGCGATGTTTCTTATCCTGCAATTGAGGGAGAATCATATTCAGATAACCTATTACACGATGATAATGATCATAATCTATCTGATCTTCAGTTTCTTCTGGCATCTGAAGAAATTCCGCACGAAAGAGTTCCTGACTGCTACTCTTCTCTTTCTTATTACTCTTGTCATAATCGGTTGCGCTGTTGCGCAACCATATCTCAGTGTCTGGGAATATGGACAATACACCATAAGAGGTGGTGATAGCGGTTTAGCTGCTGATTATGCTACCGGCTGGTCTTTTCACCCGTTAGAGATGCTCTCTTTTATCATACCCGATTTCTTCGGAGGGATAGCGCCATTCTACTGGGGCTGGATGCCCTTTACCCAGACCTATATGTATATGGGAATAATTGTTTTCATTCTTGGACTTTTGGCTATCTTTCACTGGAAGTCGAGAATGGTAAAGATGTTGACTGCCGTCTCTATTGTCAGTCTCTTCTTTGCTTTTGGCAAGCATATTCCCTTTCTTTCTAATCTCCTTCTCTCCTATCTCCCATACTACAATAAATTCCGTGTTCCAGCAATGATTTTTATCTTGCTCCAGTTCAGCATGGCAATTATGGCGGGATACGGCCTGAAACTGATTATAGACAGGTATCGGGATAATGACCTGAAGTTTCAGATACTGTTCAAGAAACTCTTCTTCATCTCGGGTATTGCTCTCATTCTATTTATTATTCTCAGTGCGGCAGGATTCTGGTCTCTTTTACCCTTCGAGCATACAACCGATGCCGGCCGTTACGAACCGAATCAGCTCGCTTATTTATCCGAGATGCGAATGAATCTATTCGAAGAGAGTGGAGTCATCTCTTTCTCTCTGATTTTCGTCTTTTTCCTGCTGACTTATCTGCTTATAAAGAGAAAAGGAATCACTCCTTACGTTTACATGACATTGATAGCTATATTGATCATTGGAGATCTGATGCTTATCAACCATAGGCGACATCTCAATAATCTGATTCCGAAGAGTGAGTTTCAGGCTGAATTTCAGGAGACAGAAGCCGACAGGTTCCTGCAGGAAGATGAAGAAGTTTTCCGTATCTTCCCGATTGTTGGAGAATTCGGTCAGAGCAGATGGGCTTACTATCATCAGACCATAGGTGGTTATCATGGTGCCAAGTTACAAAGATATCAAGATATAATAGATCATTCGCTTCATGCCGAACTCCAGTACAGGGTGCCAATCAACTGGAACGTAGTCAACATGCTCAATGTCAAGTATCTTGTCTCTCCTGTGCAACTCCCTTTCGAAAACGTAAGTTACACTATTTACGACAGGGATAGAAGGGTTACGATCTATGAGAATCTGGATTATCTGCCGAGAGCCTGGTTTGTCGAGAGCATCGAACATTATGATGATTCAGAGCAGATATTACGTCGGCTTAATCATCCCGAGTTCGATCCTGCCAGGTCAGCGATAGTTGAGAGTGCAATCAGTGGAGTAGGTGCTCCCGAAGAGAGTAGAGTAGAGCTTTTAGATTATGGCCTGCATAATCTCCGCTTTGCAGTAGAGACAGATACCACCAGTATGCTGGTGGTAAGTGAAATATATTATCCTGCCGGGTGGAATGCCTATCTTAACGGGGATAGAGTCGATATACATCCCGTGAACTATATACTCAGAGGGGTCGTTATTCCAGCAGGAGAACATAGCCTGGAGATGAGATTCGAACCGAAGAGTTACAGGATTAGCGTAATTCTAAGCCTGATCGGCCTGTTAACGACAGTAATCCTAACTATAGTCGGGCTGGTTTTCTATATCAGGAAAAACTACCGTGGTGAGACGGTATATGTCCTTAAAACTGAATGAGTTAGACGCAATAATGGAAAAAGAGTCTGGAACAGCACTGAAGCCCGGGCTCTATGTAATAGCTACCGACATAGGTAATCCGGCCGACATAACACTAAGAGCTTTGGCGGTTCTGCAGAGTGTGGATTTCGTTATCTGTGAGGAGCGGAAAGTAGGTGCAGCGTTTCTGAAGCGTTACGGGTTCAAGAAACCACTGGAATTACTAAACGAGCATAACGAAAAAGAGCAGAGTAACCGGCTTCTGGCAAGATTGATGAATGAAGAGGTAAGAGCAGCCCTGATAAGTGATTGCGGGACTCCGCTCTTTGCTGATCCGGGCAGCAAGCTTGTCCGGCTCTGCCATAAAAAGCAAATTCCTGTGATCCCGATACCTGGAGCTTCATCACTCATGGCTGCTCTGATGGGAGCCGGAAGAAGCGAGGAGGGTTTTCTTTATTACGGCTTCCTTCCTGCCGGAAGAGAAGAACGGATCAAAGCCCTCAAAGATCTGAAGAACAGAACTGAGATCGATATAGTTTTTTTAGAAGCACCTTACAGGCTGAAGCCATTGCTCAGAGATCTTAAAATGATCCTGGGTCCGGAGAGAGAGGGTATCATAGCTTACAAACTTACCCAGCCGGAGGAGAGAATGATTTTCGGTAAGCTCAGGCAGTTACAGGAGGAGGCAGAAATTCTTCCCAAAGGTGAGTTTGTCTTCATTCTTCGCTCTACTGATATCTGACCGTTATGGGTAATTCACTTCAGAACGAGGTTCGCTATCTCAAAGGGGTAGGCCTGCAGAAAGCACATCTTCTCAGCAGGTTAAATATTCTGACGATAGAGGACCTTCTGTTCCATCTTCCCCGTTTCTATATCGAAAAGGAACAGTGCTACAAGATTGCCGATATGGAGATCGATAAAGCTTACAGGGTAATGCTCAGGGTAAAAGATATTAAACCGATGTTCATCAGAGGCGGGAAAAAACAGCTCAGGGTTACCTTTACTGACGGAGAGAAAGACCTGCTCGGTGTCTGGTTCAACTATCAATGGTGGCAGACTGCCGGACTGAAACCGGGAGTTACAGTTATTGTGGACGGCACATTGAAAGAGTACCGTAACAAGCCACAGTTCGTTCATCCCGGAATCGAGATAATCGATACCGAAGTCGAGGGGGGAGAGCTTCCACGAATCAGTGAGAAAGATTGGTCGGGCCGTGAATTGTTACCAATCTATCCAGCTGTAGCTGGCCTGTCCCAGAACAATCTCCGTAAAATGATCAACCAGGCTTTTCAGGATTATCAGGAGGCAATCAGAGAAACTATTCCAGGCTATATTCTCAAGAGGTATAACCTGCCCGGCTTGAAAGAGAGTGTTGCCGCCATTCATTATCCCGAGACGAAAGAGCAGGCAGAGTCTGGACGTAGAAGGCTGGTTTTCGAAGAACTCTTTTATCATCAGATGATGCTGGCAAGAGTTTACAGAAAACATAAGAGGGAAGAGAAAGGAATACAGTTCATTGTAAGAAAAGCCAATACAACCCGGTTGAAAAACTCTCTTCCTTTCGTTCTGACCGGAGCACAGAAACGAGTGCTGAGAGAAATTGTCGCCGATATGGAGAGTGAGCAGCGGATGAACAGGCTTTTACAGGGAGATGTAGGTTCGGGAAAGACGATTATTGCCCTCTTCGCCATGCTGCTGGCTATAGAGAACAACTATCAGGCTGTAATGCTCGTTCCGACAGAGATACTGGCCAGACAGCATTATGAGAGTATCTCCCGGCTACTGGCCAGTCAGCCGGAGATCAATATCAGTCTCTTACTCGGTGGTAACAGGAAGGGGACGCGGGAAAGGCTTGAAGAGATAACTTCCGGTAAAGCGAACCTGATTATCGGTACCCATGCCCTGCTCGAAGACAGGGTTGTTTTGAGAAGAGCCGGCCTGGTAGTAATAGACGAGCAGCAGCGGTTCGGTGTTCAGCAGAGAGCAACCTTACCCGCAAAAAGTGGTTACCCTGATATCCTCTATCTATCGGCAACACCCATTCCCCGTTCACTGGCACTCACTCTATACGGTGACCTGGACATATCTATCCTCGATGAACTGCCACCCAACCGCAAGCCGGTAAAGACAGTAGAAAGACCGTCAACCAGAAGAAAGGAGATATATCATAAGCTTATCACACTGCTCGACAAAGGAAGACAGGTTTATATAGTCTCACCCCTTATCTCCGAGACAGAAAAGCTCGTCCTTCTCGACGCTGAACGGCTTTATCTCTCCCTCCAGGAAGGGCCCCTGGCCCGTTACTCGATCGAATTGATTCACAGCCGTATGAAACCATCCGATAAGGAATCCATAATGAAACGATTCCAGGCGAATAAGATCAATATCCTCGTCTCTACAACCGTGATCGAGGTCGGAGTGGATGTTCCAAACGCTTCGGTAATGATAATCGAACATGCAGAGAGATTCGGCCTCAGCCAGTTACACCAGCTCCGAGGCAGGGTGGGAAGAGGAACCGAAGAGTCCTTCTGCTTCCTGATCCATTACAACCAGCTCTCTCATACTGCCCGGGAAAGACTTAAAATTATGACAGAAACTAACGATGGCTTTCTCATTGCTGAGAAAGATCTTGAACTGCGAGGGCCGGGAGATTTCTTCGGTACCAATCAATCTGGAATACCACTCTTCCGTTTTACCGATCTGAAGCGAGATCTTAATCTGCTGCAAGAAGCGAGAAATGAAGCCCGTGACATTGTTCTGAAAGATCACAACTTTACCCAACAGGAGAATCGAGAGATAAGGGAACGCTACAACCAGGCATATCGGACGAAAGAGGGTCTATTTTCCTATTAACAGGACACTTATAACCCATAACCATTCGTTTTTTCAATAAGATAACACTTGACAAACCAGCAAAGTTAATAAAAATGACTCAATAATGAAGGCAAGTGATAACGGATTCGTATTTAGATATTCTTAGCAGAGGAAGTTGAGTATAACAATTCAGAGACACTGTTCCCCGTGTCGAGAACCGTCTATCAACAGAAGTAGTAAAAAAATTGAATAAGGAGGAATAATGTTAGATATACAGATTTTCAGAACAGAAGAGGAGATGAAGAAGCATATCAGCCGTGAAGATTACATCGAGTTTCTACACAAGCATCTTGACCGTTTTCGTGACGATAGAGAGGCGATAAACAAGTCGATAAATTATGCCTTCTCAGATGCAGAAGGGAAGGGAGGTTTCCTTGTAGCGGCATATTATGAAGGGAAACTGGTTGGAGCACTTGTAATGAATAATACCGGTATGAAGGATTTCATACCGGAGAATATACTCGTCTATGTAGCTGTAGATGCAGCATATAGAGGCAAGGGTTTCGGTAAGCAGATAATCAGAAAGGCTGCTGAGAACTGTCAGGGTGACATAGCGCTCCACGTCGAGTATGACAATCCGGCCAAGCGGCTTTATGAACGGCTCGGATTTGAATCGAAATATGCAGAAATGCGCTATAAAAAGGATTAGACGAGATGGCAAGCCTCAATATAGATAGAAAAATCATTCTCGATAATATCAGGAAGCTGAACGAACTGCTCGGTAAATACGATATTCAGTGGTCAATCATAATGAAGGTCTTGAGCGGTGACCGCAAGGTCCTTGAAGCTATTCTGCACAGTGAGGAGTTACAGAATATCCATTCGATAGGAGATTCACATCTCTCCTGCCTGAAGAAGATCAAGCAGATCAAGCCTGATGCCGTGACACTATATATCAAACCCCCGGCTATGGATCAGGTCAAGAATGTCATCAGTTATGCTGACATCTCACTCAACAGCAGTATCAAAACGATAGATGCCCTGAATAAAGAAGCAAAAAAACAGGGTAAAATTCACAAGACCATCGTTATGATCGAACTGGGAGAGTTGCGTGAAGAAGTAGTCCGTGAACAGATCCTCGATTTTTACAAGAAGGTCTTCAAGCTCTCCAACATCGAAGTTATCGGGATAGGCGCTAATCTCGGCTGTATGTACGGTATTGAACCGACATTCGATAAACTGATCCAGCTCTGCCTCTATAAGAAAATCATCGAACTGACTTTCAAGAAAAAGATTGAACTCGTCTCCGGAGGCTCTTCTATCACTCTTCCACTCGTCGGCAAGGGCAAAAGGCCAAAAGAGGTTAATCATTTCCGCATCGGTGAAGCAGTCTTCTTCGGCACCTCACCCTTCAATAATAAGAGATTCCGCAGTCTCAGTACAAAGGGATTCGAATTCAAAGCCAATATTATCGAGATCGCTGAGAAGGATACTGTTCCAGACGGTAAAATCGGGGATGGGAACGTCGGTACCGTTGCCGATACTAACAGTGAACGGGATAAGGCTTACAGGGCGGTTGTTGATTTTGGTATTCTCGATGTCGATGTTAATGATCTCACCCCTTCAGATAAGAATATCAGTTTTGCCGGCACTACTTCTGACATGACAGTCTATGATGTTGGTGAGAATAAAGGTAGAGGCGGCAAGCAGAAATATCACGTGGGAGATCAACTCGTCTTCAAACCTAACTATATGGCAGTAGCACGTTTGATGAATACCCCCTTTATCGAGAAGAAGATTATCTGAGTTTTTATGGTAGGAGTAGCAAAGCAGAAACAAATCTGCTTTGCTACTCTGTTGATATACATTGCCGGCAGGCCAGAGAGTTTCAGCTTTCTGACTGCTCTGCAACAAGTTAACCCCTCTTTCCTGTCAGGCTGGCACAGATTTCCCCGATAACGCTGAAGGTTACCGTCAGGATAAAGGCCGTTATCTCATGTAACTCTTTGTCACTGTAACCCGGCAGGATGAGATTCTCCTCTATCTCATTCATGATCTTTGTGATCAGCTCTTCCATTTTTTCCTCCTTTCAGACTTTATGTCAGATAATCTGATATATTCTCCATTCGATAATTACGGGAACAGGAGAGGCTCTGAGCCTCTCCGTTCCACTTTTCATTACCAGTCGTTTGTCAGATCTTCGTATTCAGAAACAGGTGGCAGCAGCCCCTGGTCGATAATTCCCTGAACGGAAGTCGGACAGCCGGCGATATCGAGAGCTTCCTTGTCCACAGTAGTCAGGTCTATAGACTCTGTCTCATCGGCAAAGGCGTATAGCAACCTGATAAAATGGGCGTAGTTAGTGTAGGCCGGGATCTGTTCGGCAGTGTAGTAGGGTATTCGCCTGACTGCATAAGCCTTGAGATCTTCCTTGAACGCTTCAGAACAATCGTTCCAGAGAGAAACGATGTTCTTTTTGATTTCTCCGAAGAGAATATTGTGCTCTGTCATGGTCGGCATGACGAAGATCCTGGCAACCGCAACTCTGCCCTTGTTCCAGGCCATGTGGACAAGATCATCGAGCTTGCCGCTGATGGTCTTGATTCCGTACTTATAACTGACTTTCATTATGAGTCTCCTCCTTCATTATTTTTTCTGAGAGGTGGGTAACCTGCTCACCAGGGGTCCCCTTCATGCCTGCGAATGTGAGGAGAGCAGCCGTTCCGGAACCGGTACTCTCAAAGTTACTCACCCCTCTAATATACTTGCATCACAAAATCGGCTCCGAGCTGAAAAAAAATAAAAAAAGTTATCTGTGCAGTCATATTCTTCAAATCCCCGAGCCGTCAGAACGGGGAAAACTATAAATTGTTTGACAGCATCGAGATATCATCTTTTTTTATACTGACATGTCTTGGCGAGCTCTGTTGAAGAGTGAAGAGGAGAAAATATGCAGGCGATTGTTACGGCCGATATCGTGAAATCGAGACAATTCTCCGCCGATGAGCGGCGACAGGTAAACGAACTGATCAAATCAGCTTTTAGCGAATGTTGTGACCTCTTTACCGATGCTGACGCTGATAGATTCTCCTTCAGTGTCGTCCAGGGGGATGAGTTTCAATTCCTCATCAATAATCCAGAATATGCGTATCAGTTCACCCTATTTTTCCGCCTCTCCCTCGCTCTAACCAGTCTTAAACCGGTCTTTCGTGCCGGTATAGGTATCGGTGATATAATCAACGAGGAGAATATTATCTACGAGATGGACGGCCCGGCCTTTCATAATTCCCGCTCTGCCCTCGAACTGACAAAAGAAAATCGCTTCAAGGAGAGGTTGACCATGATCCGAACCGGTTCGGATGAGCTCGATGACTGGTTAGAACTCATAACCCGGTATAACGATTTCATCGAAGCGAACTGGTCCGATAAACAGAAAGAGGCTATCTATTTACACAGAAAGTACGGCTCCTTTGAAAAGGCAGCCAGGCCCGCTAAGGTCTCTTCTCAAGCTCTCCATCAGAGAGTTAAGGATTCAGGCTGGAAAGAGGTTAGCTTCGGTTTATTCCGCTCCACCCGCCTGATAAAATCAATGCTTGGAGCTTGATTATGCCCGAATCAATGTTCAGACATTGATTTGAATGGTTGTGATCCAGCAAGAGGATAGAAAAATAGAGACAGAGGAGAGATAATATGTTCTGGCGGTTGATATTAGCACATGTAGTATCGGATTTTCTGCTGCAGACGAAGAGTGTAGTTGGTAACAAGCACAGGTTGAAGGCTAACCTGATCCATGGCTTGGTTTTACTGATCGTATCGACGGTTATCTTCATCGATATGCTCGATTTCAGAATCCTGCTTATGCTCTTTTCGATTTCGGTTGTCCATGGTCTAATCGACTATGGAAAGTCATATCTCGACCGGCTGACCGGCAACAGGTGGAACTGGCTGTTATTCCTGCTCGACCAGCTACTCCATATCGTTTCTATCTATCTCTTACTCACTCTCTTCTATCCTGGCCGTGGTGAGATAATCTCCAGGGAGTTTCTCCAGTTAACAGGGGAAGCTGGCTGGCTGAAAGGGATTGTCTTCTTTATCTTTATCACAGCAGGCGGTAGTTATTTTACCTCTTCGGTCTGCAAGCGGTTCACAGCCCGTCTCGACGATGATGATTCCCTGCAGAATGCCGGTCAGTATATTGGAGTTCTGGAGAGAATAGTCATAGCAGCAGCGATTCTGATAGGGCGTTTTGAACTGATTGGTTTTCTCATAGCCGCCAAATCGATCATCAGGCATAACAGCAAGAAAGATCGGAGTTTCAGCGAATATTTTCTCATCGGGACTCTAACCTCATTTCTCTGGGCTGGTCTCTTTACCTATCTCTATATACTCGTAAGATAAGCCCGGGTTTTTAAAAATTTCCTGAATCCGAAGTTTACAGAGCGGTAAAAGGGCTAAGAGGTAACGAAGTAACGGTAAGCTGTATGAAGCTGGAGTTTCCCACCCCTTATGAATCCCGTAGAGAGTAACAACCAGATTAATTGATTCGATTGTTTCAGTTCATTTTCTGGATGTTCCAATCCCGAACACATTAATGATTTCTTTAGATGCCAACAATCTGACCGTTATGTAAACAAAGCTGGCAAGCTCCAGCTTGCCAGAACCCCTTGCTTGACCCATATTGCTTGCTTATCCTCC
>Ga0079223_10000175_pt1 | contig 26920 bp, 26 predicted proteins | sample Stecom2011_FD_75072 | JGI IMG/M metagenome (GOLD analysis project Ga0079223, IMG submission 75072) | Agricultural soil microbial communities from Utah to study Nitrogen management - Steer compost 2011 | ecosystem: Environmental > Terrestrial > Soil > Agricultural land | place: USA: Utah...
AAAAAAATATTTTTTTAAATAGAATTCTTGCTGTTTGATAAATAGCATTCAAATACCAAAAAACATACTCAAATTCAGACTAATCTGGAGGTAATTAATTATGAAGTATAGATATATTTTTGGACCGGTAACATCCAGAAGACTTGGAAAGTCACTGGGAATAGATTTAGTCCCATATAAAACCTGTACACTTGATTGTATTTACTGCGAATGCGGAAAAACTAACAATTTAACTTTAAAAAGAAAGGAATATGCCGAAACAAAATTAGTTATTGAAGAAATTGACAACTATTTAAATCGCCAATCTGATATTGATTATATAACTTTCTCTGGCTCTGGCGAACCTACTCTTCATATTGGAATTGGTGAAATCATAAACTTTCTTAAGGAAAATTACTCTAATAATAAAATAGCGCTTTTAACGAACAGTACTTTGTTAAATGACAGAACAGTTTTAAAGGAAATTAAGGAAATTGATTTATTAATCCCTTCTCTTGATGCAGTTAGTCAAGAGACCTTTAAAAAAATAAATAGACCTATTGCTTATATGAATAGCGAAGATATTATAAATTCTTTAATAAATTTGAAAAATATAGTTAACTGTCCTATCTGGTTGGAAATATTTATCGTCCCTGGTATAAATGATAATCAGATCGAAATAAAAAAATTAACAGAAGCAGTTGAGAAAATAAATCCCACCAGAGTTCATGTAAATACACTTGATCGTCCTGGTACTAAAAAAAGTGTAAAAAAAATTAACAAAACTAAATTAATAGATATTACTAAACATTTTAAAAGAAAAGTAGATATTATTTAATTAAAACATTGTTGAATAGAACATAAAAAAGAAAATATAAGGTGATGTGTCAGGGCTGGCTTGTTGTACTAATGCTTGACAAAAATTAATGAAGATGTTAATATAATAAAGTATTAATAAACATTAAAAAGTTCTATAAACTAAAATATTTATAACTTTTGTGGTGAGATAGCTCAGTTGGTAGAGCAGTGGACTGAAAATCCACGTGTCGGCAGTTCGATTCTGCCTCTCACCACCATTTTTTTATTTAAATTTTATAATTCTGGTAATTCTCCAATGGCTTCTTTTCTTTGTTCAATATCCGTATGTGTATATATTTGTGTCGTAGAAATATTAGTATGGCCAAGTATATCCTGTACGATTTTAATATCTTTTGTCCGTTGATAAAGCATAGAAGCAAAAGTATGACGAAGTTTATGTGGGGTAATCTTTTTTGAATTCTTAACCCCTGCTAATTTAGCGTATTTTTTAACTATTAGTTGAATTGAACGTACACTTATTCTTTTACCATGTCTTGATAAGAATAGAGCTTCATTATCGCGGTTATTTTTAACTTTAATTTTCTTCCTTTCAATTATATATTCATTAATAGTACTAATAACATCTTCATGAAGAGGAATATTTCTTTCTTTATTTCCTTTTCCAAAAAATTTTATTGCACCATCTAAAAAGTCTATATCTTTAGTGTTAAGATTAACTAGTTCTGATACCCTTAATCCAGCATAAAGAAAAAGTTTTATAATTGCCATATCCCTTTTTTTATTAATACTATTGTATATTTTTATTGCCTCAATATATTTTCTGGCATCTTCCAGTTTCATATAAATAGGTTCTGCTCTGATTTCTGTTTTGCTCGCTTCAATAGTTAATGCAGGATTATTAACCGCAATATCATATTTATTTAGATATTTAAAGAAAGAACGAATCGAATATAGTTTTCTGTTTCTAGTAATTGGGGAATTGTTTTTTTTCAATATAATGTCTCCCAAATACTCTGATAACTCAAACTTGCTTATCTCGTTTATTTTAAAATTTTTCGGAAAATCATGTTCTTCTCGTAAATAGCTATATAATAACCTTAAATCTCTTTCATATTCCTTAATTGTTAACTTAGAATATCCTTTTTCAACATTAAGATACTTTTTAAATAAATTGACAGCTTTCAAATATTCCACATTAATTTACCTCCCTTTTGTATAATTCAATGAAGCCATAATTTTTCCTTTAATTAATAGTCTAATAAAGAGTAAAATAAAATTAAATAAAAAAATATCGTAAATTCTTGTAGAAAACGAATAAAATAGAGGAATTTGATTTTTTTTATAGAATTTTTAAATATCACTTAAAATTATAATTCTGATTTATAAAAAAATCATAATCTATATTTAAATAATATAAATCAAAATAATCCTATATCATATAAAAAGATTGGAGTAATTATAGTATGGAATTAAATAAGGGTATGCTTACTATTTTAAGTAATCTTTATATTGAAAACCCCGGAGCGGTAATTTATATCTGTTTTTTATTATTATTACTATTAACAAAAGTTACTCTTGTTATAATTACCTATTTGAAAATAAACAATAAAATAAATAAAATAGTCAAAAAGCAACATATTAAAAATTATAAAAAGGATTCATTTGTCTTAAAACTTGAGCAAGAATATACAGACTTATTAATTAATAATGAGCATCCAAAACCAAAGACATTTATAAATGAGTTTATTTTACGACAAAACACATTTATATTATGGTTTTCCAGAATGATTAATCAGGGCGATTTTATATTTATATTATTGGGAATACTCGGGGCGTTTATCATAATATTGTCTGCAGTTTTACATGTGAACCTTGATGGAGTACAAAATATTCAAGAACTATATAATAGATTAACTGTTATTATATCAGTTCTAAAACCTTCTTTATATATTTTTTTGTTTTCTATAATTTGTGCTATTTTAAATAATATTGTTTTGAAAATATTGAATCCTTATGAAAAAATAAATGTATTAAAAATTGCTCTTGCTAATTATCTAAAACAAATTGAAAATAAAATCAATAATAAAAATGATTCGATAGAAGCTATAAATTCCCTTATTCAAACTATAGAAAACAATTTATTAAAATTTGAAGATATTATACAAGATTCTTTTAATGATGGATTCTTATACTTAAAAGAAGTATTACTTGATAAAAAGGAAAAAAATGATTCATCAATTGAAATAATAAATAAAGATAACCCAACAAACAAACTGTCATCAAAAAAAGATGGAGACAGTATCAATAAAAAAAACAATTAATTTTTTAAAGAGGTGATCTGAATGGAAAAAACGAAAGTATACTTAACTGAAAGTTTGGGAAAACCCGAGAACAATTCTAAGTCAAATCACAAAAATATTATTGGAAAAATTGTTTCTATTATTGGTTTTTTACTTATCATTATCAGCATTGTTTTAAGTGGTTATTTTATAATAATCAAAACAGAACATGCTTTTTTAATCTTAGTATTATTATGTTCAGGTATTTTTTTAACAGGCCTGTTTTTTCTGGCTATTGCTCATATTATAACTTTATTACAACATATTAGTAATAAATTATAAATATAATTATTTAATTTCTACAATTGCTTTTTCTTATTATCTATTCCCTATAATGAAATATTATAAATAGAATAAAATAACCCTCAGAAATGGGGGTTTTTTTAATATATAACAAATATTTCTTTTGATATTAAGAATGTTTGTCATATAAAATATAGAATATAGTATTGATTAATATATAGTATATTGTATAGAATAAAGTATTTTTTCATATTATTTATTTTTTATTAAAAATTTTAATAAACATTATAAATTAACCCGGGGGAGAGGAAATTATATGAAAAAGAAGATTTATAAAAACATATTATTGTTTATTACAATATTTTTATTAATAATAATAAGTATAAGTGTTGCTAATGAGTATATTGAATATAGTGTTAAACCAGGTGATAGTTTATATAAAATATCTCAAATTTATGATGTGCCTATAATAGAATTACGAAAGACAAATAATATTTGGACTGATACTATTTTTATTGGACAAAGCTTACTGATACCAGTTATACATGAAGACAATAATGATAAATATGTTTCTTATACAGTTAAACCTGGTGATAGTTTATATCTTATCTCTCGTAGATATAATACAACAATTAACAGAATAAAAAATATAAATAATCTTTCAGGTAATATTATTTTTATTGGACAAACACTTCTTGTGCCTGAATCTGTATCAGATGATACAAATAATAAACAACTATATAGTGTATCAGGAAGAGTAGATATTTCAAATAGAACACATAATCATACCTTTTCGTCACAGGAAAACAAAGTCACAAATCCAGTATTACCATTAAAAAAGAATGAGTTTACAGCAAATTACCGTGAAAATCAAATTATAATTAAATATAAACCTGTATTTGAACTCCAGGATGTAAATGAACTGGAAAAGGCAAATAATTTAGTTGCTCTTGACAATATAGAAACTAAAAAGGGTAGAATAGTAAACTATGAAATACCAGAAGAGGAAGACCTCCTTGAATTAATTGATGAATATAAATCACTTGATGGTATTGAATGGGTTGAGCCAAACTATATTTTTTATCCAGCTTCAATACCTTCTGACGAATATTATAACAGACAATGGAACTTTATCAATATTAATATGGAAGCAGCTTGGGACGTTACAAAAGGCAATGAAAATGTAGTAGTTGCGGTTCTTGATACAGGGATTATCCCTGAACATCCTGATTTGAAAGACAACTTGCTTCCTGGTGTAAATTTTGTTGGTGGAAATAATTCTTATCCTATAGAAAATTATTCAATCACTGACACTGATCCAACAGATTACACTACTTTTGCTGAAGGTGGCAGCCATGGGACTCATGTGGCGGGTATTATTGGAGCCTTAACAAATAACAACATTGGAGTTGCAGGCATAAACTGGGATGTTAATATTTTACCTGTAAAAGTATTAAATAGAAGTGGAGGGAGTAGTTGGGATGTTGCTGAAGGAATATATTATGCAATTGATAAAAATGTTGATATTATTAATATGAGTCTTGGAAGCAACCATAAAAGTTATTTACAAGAAGATGCAATAAAAGAAGCTTATAATAATGAAATAACAATAATCGCTGCGACCGGGAATGAGGGTTCCAGTGTATATTATCCAGCTGCATTTCCCGAAACTATTGCAGTAGGAGCTGTTGATAGTAATAATGATAAAACTAGTTATTCTAATTATGGCCCGGAAGTTGATCTTGTAGCTCCCGGAGGTGGTTATGGTGAAGGAATATACAGCACCTGGGGTTACTATGAGAATGAAAATTTATATTCTTCATATAATTATATGATTGGAACCTCAATGGCAGCACCTCATGTAAGCGGAATTGCTGCATTATTAACTGCAAACGGAATTATAGGCCCCGAAAAAATACGTGAACGATTAATAAACACATCTATTGATCTAGGAAATAATGTTAAAGATGATAATCATGGATATGGCCTTGTTGATGCTTATGGGGCTCTTTTAGGAAAAAAAATAGCCTCCCCGGTAGTTTTTGCCGCATCAATAAAAGATAATAATATAATAATTAAAAGTGAAATAAAAGAGAGTTCCAAGGATGGTTCCTTTAAATTAAATCAAATAGAAAATAACAATTGTTATTTAGTTGCCTGGCGTGATATAAATAACAATAATATTATAGATGCTGGTGACTACTTTGGTATAAGTGGTGCAATTGATTTTAATAATAACACTAATTTACAGGTTATAAAAGCTAACTATATTTCTGATATTTCATTAAACACATCATATAACATTATTAATAATTAAAAATGATATTTAAGGAATAAAACATGATATAAAATTGATAGATAATTTTGCTCTGTTAACTAAATTTTTAGGTTATACAGAGCTCTTTTTTTTATATATATATTATAATATGATTCTAGAATAAAAAGGTAATTTTGAATGAATTATATAGTTTTTTCCAACATCTTGGTGAATATCACTGCCCCTACAATTTTAAACGCAAGGTATGGTCAGCATTAGCATATCAAGTGCTTCAGAGTAAAAAATAAGGTCGAACCACACGAGGCGGTAAGTAATCCAGGAACAGGAGATCCCTAATGAAAAATGACCTTTTTTATGTTCAAACCATAATATTTAATTTATATATTATAATATAAGAAGGATATTTTAAATGATTATTGAAATTATTAATAGATAAACAACATTTTAAATACATTGTTCTAATTTCAATGTAGGAGGACAGAAATTATAATGGAATATCATTTCATGAAAAAAATTCAAGGTTCTAAATTAGTAATTATCCCACTAGATCAAAATAATACTTGCAATTATCATAGTACTAATATATATTATAAAAGTAATAATGTTGAATATGACTTTAATTTTCAACTAAAAGAAGATTCTCTGCTTAAAAAAATATTTATTAATAAAAGTGAAAAAATTTTTATGCAAGCCATTAATAATTTGTATAATAACAATAACGATTGTACATTAAAACTATTACGACAAATAAATAAAGAAGTTGATGCAAAATTCTTAATTTCAATTCTTAGTAGTGATATGAATGAGAGAGAGAAACTTATTTTTGAAATAATAAATACAAATGATCCACCAGGCAAATATTTTCATAAATTTGAAATAACATTAAAGATGGATATAGATTTTTCAAATAATATTATTTTTTCATTATATCCAGATGAAATTGGTATAAATATTTTATATGCAGAAATTTTATATTATAATGGTTATAAAGATAAGGCAATTCAAATACTTGAAAAATCCAATTTATTAAGTGAGAAAATTATTTGTCTATACCTGGTTAATTTATATTATGAAAAGAAAGAATATAAGAAGGCAATTCAAATTATACAAAACTCAAAACAAAATAGCAATTGTGCTGAGCCAATAAACACAATCAGTCTTTTATTCCTCGGTAAACTATTACGAAAACTAAAGATACATCATTCAGCCATTGATATTTTTCGCAATTGTAAACGTTATAATAAAAATAGGTCTACGGATTTAATTCTGGAAGGACGTTATCAATTAGGATTAACCTATGAATTAATCGGAGAAGAGAAATTAGCTATCAAGGAATATGAAAAAATACTTGCAGTTAATTATGATTATCGTGATGTAAATCAGCGTTTAAAACAGGCAACTAATAATTTTTAATAAAATATTATTTAATTGGAGGTGTATATGTATATGAATATGATTAATGTAGATTTCAATAATTATGTCAACAAAGCCTTAAATAGAATAAAAAAGGGAGTTTTTTTAACAGTAAAAAATAAAGCTAAACTTAATACTATGACTATAGGATGGGGCAGTTTCGGGTTTATATGGGGAAAGCCAATTATCATGATAATGGTAAGAAAATCTCGTTTTACATATAAAATTATTGAAAGCACAGATAATTTTTCTATTAGTATACCATTCACTGAAAATATGAAAAATGAATTAAAATACTGTGGTTCTTATTCAGGTAAAAAAGTTAATAAATTTGAAGCATGTAATTTAGAAATAATTCCTGGCAAATTGATCGAAACACCGGTTATAAAAAAATGTGATCTATTTTTGGAATGTAAAATAAAATACAAACAACAAATGGATAATAAATTACTTTCCTCGAAATATAACAAATTATGGTATCCTGAAAATGATTTGCATACTTTATATTTTGGGGAATTATTAAGCTGTTATTTACAGGATAATCAGGAAGGTGATTAATTTGAAAATATTAATCCCATTAGCTAATGGATTCGAAGAAATAGAAGCAATTACCTGTATTGATATTTTAAGAAGAGCTGAAATTAAAGTTATTACCGCAAGCATTAGTAATTCTTTTGTAACTGGATCTCATGATATAATTATTAAAACTGACACACATATAAATAATATAAAAACTTCTGAAATAAATGGAATTATATTGCCAGGTGGAATGCCCGGAGCTATTAATTTAAGCAATAATCATAAAATAATAGAAATATTAAAAGTATTAGTAAAAGAGGGTAAATTAATTGCTGCTATTTGTGCAGCTCCTATTGTTCTTGAAAAGGCGGGTGTGTTAAGCAAAATAAAAGCTACCAGTTATCCTGGATTTGAAAAAGAAATGCTTTCATGTAAATATAAAGAAGATAGGATAGTACTTGATAATAATATAATAACTGCTAGAGGACCAGGTGTAACGTTAGATTTTGCAATGGAAATTGTTAATTACCTTAAGGGGAAAGAAATGGTTCAACAATTAAAGAAAATAATGCTTATATAATTAATCATCAGGAGAGTGATGACAAAGTGAGATTTATTTTTACACATATTTTCTGGGGTTTATTATTAATTATAATAGGGATATCAGCAATTTTAAAATCTTTTAACATAAATATCCCTCTTGTAAGAGTAATATTTGCTTTTTTGTTTATTTTCCTTGGCATATCAATTCTCGTAGGTTATGACAGCGGCATAAATAATGGAAACAATATCATTATTTTTAGCGATAATTCTTATAAAGTAACAAGTATAGAAAAAAATGAATATAACATTATATTTGGGAAAAGTATTATCGATCTAAGTAATGTCCAATTAAATAACAACGAAAAGATAACAATAAATGTTATCTTTGGTTCTGGTGAAATATTACTAAATCCTGATACAAGGGTTTCAATAAAAGCAAATTCCGCATTTGGTAATACAGATATGCCAAATAACAGTAATATTACCTTTGGAGAGTTGAATTATCAATCAAATATAAATAATGAAAAACATGAAGATAGGCCCGTTATTTTTATTGAAACTAATACTGTTTTTGCTTCACTAAAAATATTGAATAGAGCTAACTAAAATTAAATTAAAAAACGGGACCATAAAGAGGTCCCGTTTTAATGAATCCTTTACATATCTTTTGAATTATATTTTTCAAAAGTAATCTTCAATTCTATCCATTATTTTGCTGATATTGAGATTCTGAGGACACTTAGTTTCGCAAATATGGCAATCAATACATGCTGAAGCTTTGTTTTTTTCATCCATCTGCTCATATCTTTTTTTATTCTCTTTATATTGATTATATATATGAGCAGTATTATATATTGAAATAATTTCTGGAATACTAACCCCGTTTGGACATGGCATGCAATATTCACATCCAGTACAATTAACAGGATTTATATCCTTGTATTTGCTTACTACCTTCTTAATTATTTTCAATTCTTCTTCATTTAGACTATTAATCCCTGAGTTTAATGCACTGTTTATATTTTCTTTCACCTGTTGTAGATTGCTCATACCGCTTAACACCAAAGATACTTCCGCCTGGTTCCACAACCACTGTAAAGCCCAATCGGCATTGGTCCGCTCAATAGAAGAGCTATCAAATATTTGTTGAATTTGTTCAGGTTGTCTTTCTGCCAGTCTTCCACCAAGAAGAGGTTCCATTATGACTATACCTAATCCCCTGGAGGAAGCATATTTCAATCCTTCAAGACCTGCCTGATGTTTTTCATTTAAGTAATTATATTGTATTTGGCAAAAATCCCATTCATAAGCATCCACAATTTTCTTAAAAGTATCTATTCTACCATGAAATGAAAAACCAATATAATTTATTTTGCCTTCATCTTTAATTTTCCGGATCCAGGAAAACACATCATGCTTTAATAAATTGTTCCAGAAATCTTTATTAAGCGTATGAAGTAAATAAAAATCTATTTGTTTTACACCAAGTTTTGCAAGTTGTTCGTTTAAATATTTATCCATATCTTCAGGTTTTTTTATCTCCCAGGAGGGCAATTTAGTAGCAATTTTAATTTTATCTCTATAACCATTTTTAATAGCCTTTCCAACTACAATTTCACTATTTCTGCCATGATATGGCCAGGCAGTGTCGATGTAATTTAATCCCTTATCAATTGAATAACGTATCATTTTAATTGATTTTTTTTCATCAATTATATCATGTTTACCATCAATTACCGGTAAACGCATTGCACCAAATCCAAGAGCAGAAGGTTTAAAATCAATTTTTTCACCAAAGTTTCTGTATTGCATATAATTTTTCCTCCCCATTAATTTTTTAATCTAATTTTGTAAGTATCTAAATTAATTGTGACCTTATTTTTTAGCTAATATGAACCTTATTAGATAATGTGAACCTTAGATGTTTAGAAAAATATATTTAATGATCTTTTGTTTCCATACCATTATATTACTTATTTAATATTACCATATTTAAGTAAACATCTCAAGACAAACTTATTTTTGACAATGCTATTACATTATTCATCCACATTATTATGAAAATTATCCACAGATAATCAAAAGTAAATAAATATTCGCAAAATAGTCATTTTGCGAATATTTATTTTTCTGGTTTGAATTATGAATTTCCTGCATATTATATAATTGCCTGAAGCTTCTTGAAATATCAGTAATCTGCATAAAAGTTATTATTAATTCATTCACAGATTAATATAATAATAATTTTAAGTTATTTATGCCTATTAAACAAAAATAATCACTTGTTAGTTTTCATTGAGAAATTCTGTGGATAACTTTTATGTAAATTACCAGTATGTAAACTATCAAAATTCCAACCCTTTACTAAACACTATTTCATAATATCATTCGGTATTTTTAAACACTGCCCTGGATATATTATTGCTGTATCTAAATCATTTATTCTTTTTATTTCTGTAACAAGTTTTCGTGGATCATCATTATAAATATTGTACTCACCTATAATATTCCATAATGTATCACCTTTTTTCACCTCAACAATACCATACTCATATTGCATATTACCCCGTGAATTGTTTACAAACAAAAGAATAATTAATAAAACCAAAAATACTATTATCCCGGTTGATATTAATTTTTTGCTTGTTGTGTTATTGCAGTTCTTTTTATTTAAATATCTTTTATTTTTATATGTGTTACTATATACTCCCCCTGTGTCATACATAAAACATTCAACCTCCTAAGCATATTTTATAAAACAAATGTTCTCCTCTATTTATAATTATATAAGAACAGTTGTTCACTTGTCAAGACCTATCCCAAAAAAATAGAACGATTGTTTGCTAAAGTTGCTGTTTTATGCTATAATATTACTAAAAGTAAATCATTTTGCTTGTTAAAACTAGGAGGTTAAAACATGGAAGATTTAAGCAAAAGGCAACAATCAATTCTTAATTATATTCAGAAAGAAATAACCAAAAAAGGGTATCCCCCTTCTGTAAGAGAAATCGGGGAAGCAGTTGGATTAAAATCACCAGCTTCTGTACATAGTCATCTTAAAATACTTGAAAATTTAAATTACATAAGAAGGGATCCTTCCAAACCACGTGCAATTGAGGTACTTTATAATCATGAAAATGAAGATAATATAGAAAAAGAAATGATTAATATTCCTCTGGTTGGCAGGATAACTGCAGGAGAGCCTATTCTTGCAGAAGATAATATCGAAGACTATTTCCCTGTTCCAATTGAATATCTTAGCAGTTCTGCTCGTGATCTTTTCATGTTAGAAGTTCAGGGAGAAAGTATGATTAATGCTGGAATTCATAATGGTGACTTTGTAATAGCTCAAAAACAAAACTTTGCTAATAACCGTGATATTGTAATTGCATTAACTGAAGACGGGGCAACAGTAAAAAGATTTTTCAAAGAAAAGAAACACATCAGATTACAACCCGAAAATCCCACTATGAGTCCTTTTATATTAGACAACGTTTATATTTTAGGAAAAGTTATTGGTCTTTATCGAAAACTAATCGAATAAAAAACTTTTTTCATCGATTAATATTGTTTGTCATTCTTCATTCATTTATTCTGTAATACTTTAATCCTTTCAAAAGCTTTTTTTATCACCTTAAAATCATGCCAGGAGTATTTTTTAATTTTAGGATTTCTTAATAAATAAGAAGGATGGAATGTCGGAAATATATATATTTTTCCTCTCTTTATCCATTTCCCTCTCATCTTTGTAATAGATGCATTATCATTAACAATATATTTTAAAGGAACAGAACCTAAAGGTACAATTACTTTGGGTTCTATCAATTTTATTTCTGATACCAGAATTGGAGCACAACTTTCAGCCTCTTTTTTAAAAGGAGTTCTATTGTTTGGTGGTCTACATTTTACAATATTGGTTATATATAAATCTTCTTTATTGATCTCAACTGCTTTCAGTATTTTATCTAATAGCTTGCCAGCTCTACCAACAAAGGGTTCTCCAATCCTGTCTTCATCTGCACCAGGTCCTTCCCCTATCAACATTATTTTATTTGTAGTAGAACCCTTACCCATTACAACCTGGTTTGCATTTTTTCTTAAAACACATCGTTCACACTTTAATGCCTCAGTTTTTAGATGATTATAATCATCATCAGGGTATGATATTAAATTAAAATAATTTATATTACCGTTTTTGTCTATAAACATAAATCTCTTCTCCTCTCTCATGTCTCTTTAAATAACTTTACAAGTCATTTAACAAGTCATTATTTCAGTCTCCTGCATAATAATTTCTTATATTTTTTTAAGGATAATATTTTTATTGTTAAAAATCGCTATTTCTTTATACCCTATATCCCTGATTATTCTTACGGCCATTTTTATTCCTTCTCCTACTCTATCAGGAGTGTGGGCATCAGAACCCAGAGTAATTGGTATATTAAATTGATTAGCCATCTTAATTATATTTATTTCCGGATATAATTCATTTACAGGTTTATTCAAACCATTTGTATTAACTTCAATTACCATGCCATTTTCTTTTATTGTTTGCAAAACTGGTTTAGCTAAATCCATTATGCTTATATTATCTGGTTTAAACCCAAAGATTTTAATCAAATCAAAATGCCCAACAATCTGGAAAATATCTAATTCAACAGCATTTTTAAGCAATTTAAAATATTCTATATATATATCATCAATAATCCGGTTTTTATACTTTTCAATATATTTAGGATGATCAAAAGCCCAATCATCAATATAATGAACAGAACCAATTGAATAATCAAGTGGTAAAAAATCAACAGCCTTTTTTATCATATTTAAATGTTTTTTGTCATTTTTAAAGTCAAATTCAATTCCTAGCTTAACAATTTTATATTTCTCCTTTAACTCCTTAAGAATATCCCAATCAATATAATCAATAAATTCATCATGATCTGCAAAACCTATCTCTTTAATTCCAGTTTTTATTGCCTTTTGAATAAATCTTTCTATATATTCTTTTGAATATTGTTTTTTTATACACTCTTCTCCATGAGAAAACGGATGAGTATGATAATCCACTAAAAACAATACCATCACCTCTATATCTATATATATTAATAATTATGTCCTGATACTAACCCAATATTTCGTATATAAACTTGAAGATTAGTGGGGCCCGTGGCCTTTGACTTTCATTATATCACTAATATCATGGCTTTTCATCTCTTTTTCTCCACTAATTTAACCTCTCATTAAACCCTTTAAATATATCATAAATAATTATTAATAAAAATCATATAATTATAAATAAATTTACATCCTAAAATTAAATAAAATATTCTGAAATATAATAAACGCTTGCATTTAATTACATGTTTATATATAATTATAAAATAAAGTATTAATAAATTAAGTATCATTAGATGGATAATAAGGTTAAATATTAATTTATTTTAATATAAAAAAATAAAAGGAGTGAATGTGCATTGTATAAGGTATTGATAAGTGATTTTATTTCAGAAGCCGGACTTGAAATTCTAGAAAATGAAGTAGATGTTCATTTAAAAACCGGCTTAAATCGTGACGATTTTCTCGATGTTATTGGTGAATATGATGGGATTATTGTCAGAAGTTCTACTCAACTGGATAAAGAAGCTATTGACAGGGCTAATAATTTAAAAGTAATCGGCCGTGCTGGCGTAGGATATGATAATATTGACGTTGAAGAAGCCAGCAAAAAAGGTATTATAGTTTTTAATACGCCTACTGGTAACACCATTTCAGCAGCTGAACATGCAATCGCAATGATGTTGGCTTTATCACGTAATATTCCTCAAGCTCATGGTGATTTGTTCAAGGGTCTTTGGAATAGAAAAAAATACAAAGGAACTGAAGTAAAAGATAAAACACTGGGTATTGTTGGTTTTGGTAGAATTGGTAATCATGTTTCCAAATGTGCTCATGGATTGGGAATGAATGTTATAATTCATGATCCTTATATTTCTACAGACAAAGCTGAAAAATTAAATATTTCTCTGGTTGAATTTGATGAAATATTAAGCAGTTCTGATTATATTTCATTACATGTGCCCCTGACAGATGAAACAGAATATATGCTAGATAAAGATGAATTTGCTAAAATGAAAGATGGAGTAAGAATAATCAATGTTGCCAGAGGTAAAAATATCCGAAATGAGTCTCTAATAACTGCCCTAAAAAGTGGAAAAGTAGCCGGTGCGGCAATAGATGTTTATGAAAAAGAACCTATTGATGAGAATAATCCTTTGTTAGAACTAAAGGACAAAGTAGTTCTCACCTGTCACCTTGGCGCTACTACTGCCGAAGCAATGGATAATGTAGCAGTATCTGCTGCTGAACAAGTGCTCACTGTTTTAAGAGGAGGTTTACCAGAATCACCATTAAACATATACTCAATTGATTCAAAACAACTTGATAAAGCAAAACCATATCTAAAATTAGTTAATAAATTAGGTAATTTTATTGCTCAATGGAAGGAACATGAGAGAATTGAGGATATTACTGTAGAATATGGTGGGATTATAGCTGAGCATAATTCCAAACCATATACAACAACACTTTTAAAGGATATTCTTGACCCTGTTTTGGATTACAAAGTCAATCTTGTTAATGCATACTTAATTGCTAAAGAACGGGGTATAAAGATAAAAGAAAGTCATATCACTACACCTGAAAGTTTGAATAACATAATAAAAATAATTGTAAAAACCAATAAAGGTACTCATAGTATTGCTGGTACTCTATTGCCAGTAGGTTATAGAGTAGTAGAAATTAATAATTTCAGAATTGATCTTAATTTGGAAGGAACATTTTTGGTTGCTTCTTATCATGATAAACCTGGAATCATTGGCAAGGTTGGTACTATACTTGGTGATGATGAGGTTAATATTGCAAGTATGCAGGTAGGAAGAGATGATCAAATAGGTGAAGCCATTATGATTATTCAAACCGATTCAAAACCATCTAAAAAAATAATGGAAAAGATAAAAGGAGAATTAGATTTTCTGGATATAGCTTATGTAAAAGTAAATGGTGATTAAAATAATATTTAACATATTTCTATTTAATTACCAAAAAAAATGTGTTTAGCAAGATTTCCGGAACGACTTAATTCAATCAGTGCTCTCAATATCCTACCCTGTTTATAATTAAGCAAACCTAACAGGAGATGAGAGTACTGATTTTCTTTTATTTCTAAACATTTCAGTAACTCTTTTTCTGCTTTTTCATATTCTTCTATTTCAATATAAGAGGCTGCAAGATAATTTATAATCCATATATTATTAGGTTGGTATTTTAGTATTTTACTAAAATAAAATACTGCTTCTCTATAATTCACATTAATAGTTGCATTAAAAGCAGCGTAATTTAGTAATAATATGTCATCTTCTTTTCTTTCAAGTTCTTTAATTTTAGGTGATAATGTTCTATTAAACTCATCCAGTGAAATACTATCACTTATATTATTAAAATATTCATATGCTTCCTCTATCATTCCAAGATTAGCAAGTGCTATACTATAATTAAAATTGTCAATTATACTATCTGGTTCTTTTTGTAATTTATAGTAGCTTGTTTCTTTTAACTGCTGCCAGTTAATATCATTTGCAGCTTGTAGATAATTTGAAAATAAAATATTAATCAAAACAATTAAAAACAATGATATAAATATAATCATTAAATATTTTAAAAGATCCTTTGCAATACTTTTGATTAATATCACCCCATATCTATATCTGCAAAAACTATACATCATTTTCCTTAAGTAAATGAGCAATGCTTTCCTGAGGAACAATTGTTGAAACAGCATGTTTATAAACCAGCTGTTCTTGCCCTTCTTTCTTTAAAATAATTGTAAAATTATCAAATCCAATTACAAAGCCATTTAATTGATATCCGTTTACTAGATAGATTTTTACAGTTATCTTTTTCTTTCTTAATAAATTAAGTACATTATCCTGAAGATTTATTTGCTGTTTCATTAATAAAAATCCCCCTTTATTCCTATTATATAAAACTTCTACAGTTTTTTATAGAATCCTTCCTTATTTTTAAAATTTATACTTAATTCTTACTATCAATTTTTTGTTTGCATAATACACAATAACCATTTTCCATTGATTTCTTTAAAATTAAAATGGGAGCCTCATTTAACCCGCATTCTTTACCCTTTTTTCGTCCTTTTTTAAATCCTAAATTATATCCAAATATTATACCTATTAACAAATGAACAACAAATAACAAAATTATTTCAATATTCATATTTACCATTCCTGTTATTGATTTTTTTATATAATTTTTTTGATAACATATATTGACCAATATAAATAATTAACACTGCAGGTAAAAAATATAATGCTTTTTCTTGATAATATAAAAATATAAGTATAGTTATAATTATAATAATCAAAATTACATTTACTTTACCTATCATACTCACGTAATTTTTATATTTAATATATTTTTCTTTTTTATAATCAATTAAATCATCAGTTATTTGAAGCAAAAAAATCAACAACAGACATCCCAAAGAATTAAAAAAAGAGGTAGTAAGCACACCAACCATAAATATTATTATTCCTTCCTGCCACGCTAATATATATGTTGGTAATTTGATTCTCATATCACCATTCATCCCTACTAAATAACTTGCAGTGAAATATCCAATTGCTTCATCGCAATTTAAATAAACAGCCAGAATCAACAAAAAAAGTGTGTAGGGAAATAAAGAACTGCAACCAGTTAGATTGGCAATATTCCAATTTTCATTTAACCGATCAATGTTTTGATCCATAACATCATCCATGATTTTTATTACAACTCCTATTATTAGTACTCCACAAAACCGGCTAACCATAATTTAACACCAATTTCTTTACCTCTTTAAAACCCCTTTTGTAAAGAGCTGATATAGGTATCATTATTGTATTATGTAATTGCTGTTTTAGTATCTCTATTTTGTTTGAAGCATAGATTAAATCTATTTTATTAATTAATATTGCATATTTTTTTTCTTTTAGGGCATATTTTAAAATCATTCTATCTACAGGCATCAGTATTTCACCTTTTTTATTTATATTTAGAACATCGATCATATGCAATATAAAACTGCTTTTTCTTATTAATCCTAATGTCTTGGCCATTGCTTTTCTAATTTCTTCATTATGATGTATCCCATCTGTAAGCCCGCAACTATCAATTATTTCCATCCTTCTATAGGTTTTACCTGCAGGTATTTCAATGTTGATTGACTGAACATTTTTCGTAAAATTATCATTTGCTGAAACTAGCCTGCTCATCGCTTCTTCAGGACTATAACTATTAATAGATGTATATCCGGCCTGCTGTTTCATATAAAACTTTAGTTCCTGTAATCCCATGTATTCCGCAAAATTAATCACAAAACATGTCTTTCCTACATTTGGCATTCCTGTCACCAGACAGTCACTCATAAAAGACTTCCTCCCCGGGTAAATCCGCCTTTTTTATATAGAGTAAATTATCACGATTTATTTTTCCATTATTAATCAATCGTTTAGCCTGATGTCTAATTGACCTCTCAACCAGGTTTCTTATCATACGAGCATTCCCGTTATTTAAACCTTCTTTATTTCTTTTTTTTGTTATTACTCTATATATATAATGTTTACTTTCACTATCAAGTACATATTCTCGTTCTTGATACATTATTTCAGCTATTTTAACTAATTGTTCTATTGAATAATCAGGAAAATCCAGTTGAATAGCAAAACGGGACCTTAGCCCGGGATTACATTCCAAAAAAGAATTCATTTCATTACGATATCCAGCAAGGATAATAATTATTTTATCTTTATAATCCTCCATGGCTTTTACCATAGTGTCAATTGCTTCTTTTCCAAAATCCTTTTCACCACCTCTAGCAAGAGCATAAGCTTCATCTATAAATAAAACCCCACCAAGAGCATTGTCAATTACTTTTTTTGTCTTCTGTGCTGTATGTCCAATGTATTCTCCAACCAGATCAGAACGTTCTGCTTCAATCAAATCACCATTTAAAAGAAAACCAATTTCTTTAAATATTTTTCCGATTATTCTGGCTACAGTTGTCTTTCCAGTTCCCGGGTTTCCTTTAAAAATCATATGCATTACTACCTGTTCAGTCTTTAAATTATATTGTTCTCGAAGCTTTTGTACTTTAACAAAAGCCAGATATTCCTTAATAATTTCTTTTATTTTTTCCAGTCCAACCAGTTTATCTAATTCTCGAAGTAAATTATTCAATTTCTCCTGTTTGTTTATATTTTGCAAATCTTCCCGACTGGTTTTTTTTATAACTGTATTACTTATTTCTTTTTCCAGTTTATAATTTGAGTTATTAGTTAAATACTCAAAAGCCTCACTAATACTTATTTCTCCTTTTCGAAATTTATTAATTACATTTTTTTCATTTATTTTATTGGTAAACTTTGTGCTTATCAATAAAATCACCCTTGAAGGTAAATTGTTAATCTTAAATATTTGCCATGTTTATTATATGTTTTTTTTATTACTTGTGTGCATGGACTTAATTTAAATTACGGCAAAAAATTTATTTTCGTGAAGTCATACATAATCTCTATTGTAAAACATTAAAATATAGATGAATATTTATTAAATATTAAGTTAAACTTATCACAACTTAATAAAAGATATTACTAATATTTAAAATAACCGGCTATAACCGGTTATTTTTCTTCCATATATTTATTTTTTCTTTTGCGGTTTTTATAAGCACTTCTTTTTTGACTTCAGACAGGTTAACCCATTTAATATTCTTATCTTTGCTGAACCACGTTAACTGTCTTTTTGCATAATTTCTAGTTCTTTTTTTTATCAGGCTTATTGCTTCATCCAGTGAATAATCGCCTTCTAGATAAGCAATTACTTCTTTATATCCCAATCCTTGAAAAGCAGTTTTATCTGTCTGATATCCTTTTTTTAGTAATCCTTTCACCTCTTCAATTAGACCATGCTCAATCATCTGATCCACTCTTTGATTAATTCTACTGTACAATTCATTTCTTTTTCGATTAAGCCCAATTTTTAAGGCTCTATACCTATCTGGTTGTTCCTTTTGCTTTCTTTTGAAATATGTTAAAGGTTTACCAGTTATTTTATATACCTCAATACCACGTATTATTCTTCTAATATCATTGGGATGTAATTTTTTTCCCAGTTCCGGATCAATCCTACATAATTTTTTATGAAGATATTCATTACCCTTTTCTTCTACAATTTTTTTAAGTCTTTCTCTCAATTTCCGGTCTTTATTCATTTTTGGAAATAAAAAACCCTCTACCACCGCTTTAATATATAAACCTGTTCCACCAACCAATAAAGGTGTTTTTTCCTTGCTAATTATTGCTGGTATTATATCATCAACCATGTCTTGATAACTGGCAACAGAAAAATTTTCATCAGGCTCGATAATATCAATCATATAATGCTTTACTATCTTTCTTTGTTTAGGATTAACTTTAGCAGTACCTATATCCATATAGCAATAAATCTGCATAGAATCTGCTGAAATAATCTCCGCATTTATTTCTTTAGCTAATTTAATCGAAATTTCTGTTTTCCCTACTGCAGTTGGCCCCAACAATACAATAAGGGGTACCCTTTCCATTTATTCAATCTCCTTCCCACTAATATCTACTCATTAATATCTACCCATTTTTTTATTAATTTCTTTCTCAGATAAATGTATTATTATTGGCCGGCCATGTGGACATCTGTATGGATTCTTTGTTTTAAATAAAGCAACAACCAGTTCTTCCATCTCCTTTTCAGCCATTTTTTTTCCTGCTTTAATTGCACTTTTGCATGATAAACAGCTAATAGTATTTTTGATTATATCGGCTCTATCTCCAGTTTTCCCTTCTTTTATTATCTTATCAATAAGTTCTCTGATAGTTTCTTTTACAGGTTTGTTTTTTAAAATAACTGGTATCTCCTGCAGTAAATATGTTTTACCCCCAAAAGGTTCAAACTTTAAGCCTATATCATTTAACGCAGTTAGATGTTTTTTTATTATTTCAATTTCTGAAAGCGTTAATTCAATATTTACTGGATGAAACATTGTCTGCGATTTAATTTCCCTTTTATTATAATGTTTATATAGCTTTTCATAGATTACTCTTTCATGAGCGTTATGCTGATCAATGATATAAATACCGTCTATTCCCGTTACAATAATATATGTGTTGTTAATTTGTCCCAATATTTCCTTAATAATTTTACTTTTATCTTTAGCTTGAGAATATTTTCTTTCCTCATCAGCATCTCTTCTTTCTTTATTTAATATTGAGTATTTTTTGGGGCTTGAGTGCTCTTCAACTGGAAAAACCTTTTTCTCCATTTCATTTATCTCATTTGACACTCCTTTGTGACCTTGATTATATTTAGTCTTTTCTTCCTTTAAATAATCATGGCTACTTTTTATGCCATTTTTGTTGATAGTTTTTTCGTCAATCTCTGAAAAAAGTTTTTCTTTTTTTATATGCTTTATCTTTTTTCCCTTGTTTTCACTTTCTAATTTTATTTTTGTTGCCGGGTTATTTATTTCAAGAGTTTTCCTGATACCCTTTCTTAGCACATCTTTTATTATTTTACCACGGCTAAATTTAATCTCTCTTTTTGTCGGATGAACATTTACATCTACCAAAATTTGATTTAATTTAATGTTAATAAATACAATTGGATATTTTCCAGAAGGAAGTAGACCATGATATCCTTCCTCAACACCCTTGCATAATAAATTGTTATAAACTGCCCGCTTATTAACAAAAAAATACTCATGAATACGTGAAGAGCGATGAAAATCAGGAGAAGAAATATAACCTTCAAGCTTAATAAACCGATCTTCATATTTCAACGGAATGGAATTTTCAACCACCTCGTTATTAAATATAGAATATATAACATCTATTAGTTTACTACTCCCTGGAGTTTTAAATACCTTATTATCATTATGAACCAGGGTGAACCTAATTTCAGGATAAGCAAGGGCTTCTCTGTTAATAATATTGGAAATGTGTCCAAACTCGGTATTTATAGTTTTCATGTATTTCAACCGGGCCGGTGTATTATAAAACAATTCCCTGACAACTATATCAGTCCCACAGGAAATCCCGACTGTTTCCTTTTTTATTACTTTTCCGCCTTCCAGTTTAAGATATTTCCCTTTAAGCGAATCAGTAGAACGAGAACTAGCCTCTACTCTGCTTACAGCTGCTATACTAGCAAGGGCTTCTCCTCTGAAACCAAGTGTTTTAATTGAATATAGATCATTGATATTTTTAATCTTACTTGTAGCATAGCGAGAAAAAGCCAATTCCAGATCATCTTCTTCTATACCAGTTCCATTATCCTTTACTCTTATTTTATCTTTTCCACCATTTAAAACCTCAATTAATATCATATCACTTTCAGAGTCAATTGAATTTTCAACAAGTTCCTTAACAACAGAAGCAGGTCTTTCAATAACTTCGCCAGCTGAAATTTTATTTGATACAGTTTCGGATAAACTTTTAATTTTGGCCATTTTTCTCTCCTCCTGAAAAAACCATTTCACTCAATTCATGAAGTATATTGATGGCCTGTAATGGTGTAATATTATTTAAGTCAATTTCTTTTATTTTTTTAATTATTCTTTTTCTAATAATATCATTATAATCACAATCATTTTTATGATGCTGTTTATTAATATTTTTATTTTTCAAAAATAGTTGTTCTTCTTCATTTTCTAAATTTTGTAGAATATATCGGGCATTATTTATCAGCTCATCTGGTAAACCAGCAAGTCTTGCCACTTCAATACCATAGCTTTCATCAGCTTTTCCAGAGATAATTTTATGTAAAAAATGTACTCCTGCACTATCCTCTTCAACCAGTACATTATAATTTTTAATACCTTCATGTTTTTCTTCCAGTTTTGTTAATTCGTGATAGTGAGTGGCAAACAAAGTGCGAGCACCAATTTTATCCGGATCATTTATGTATTCACTAACTGCCCAGGCAATACTTAGTCCATCATAAGTACTTGTTCCCCTCCCTACTTCATCAAGTATTAATAAACTACTGGAACTGGCATTATTTATAATATTTGCTACCTCATTCATTTCTATCATAAAAGTACTCTGTCCGGTTGTTAAGTCATCACTGGCCCCAACCCTTGTGAAGATTCTATCAACAATTCCTATTTTAGCAAAACTAGCTGGAACAAAACTCCCCATTTGTGCCATTAATACAATTAAGGCTGCCTGCCTTAAGTATGTCGATTTCCCCGACATATTGGGCCCTGTTATAATTATAAAACGATTTTCTTGCTCATCTAAAATAATATCATTCGGAACAAAACTGTCTTTCACCATTTTTTCTACAACTGGATGTCTTCCCTCTTTAATTTCAATTATATCCTCATCTAAAATTAATGGCCGGTTATAATTATTTTCCAGTGCAACAAGTCCCAGTGAACATAAAACATCGATTTTTGCAATTATCAAGGCTGTTTTTTTGATACGCGGAAGGTTTTTTCCAACATAATTCCTGAGGTTAACAAATATCTTATGTTCAAGATCATTTATTTTCTCTTCAGCTCCAAGTATTAAGGCTTCTTTTTCTTTTAACTCCGGTGTAATATAGCGTTCACTATTGGAAAGAGTTTGCTTTCGCATATAATGTTCTGATACTTTATCAATGTTTGCTTTGGTGACTTCTATATAGTAACCGAAAACCTTATTAAACCCTACTTTTAAAGAATTTATGCCGGTATTTTCCCTTTCAGTCTTCTGCAGATTGGCAATCCAATCTTTCCCGGCTTTTCTGGTATCTCTTAATTTATCAAGTTCTTGATTATATCCATCATTTATAATATCACCTTCACGAAGACTAACCGGAGGATCCTCTACTATTGCCTTAGTAATAACATCGCTTACATCTGTCAGTATATCAAGATTTTTTGTCAACTCCAGAAGCAACTTTGAACAAAAACAACCCATAATATCATATAAACCCGGGAGTTTGTCAAGTGATATTCTTAAAGCATAAAGGTCACGAGCATTAGCTGTTCCATAGGTTACCTTTGACAAGATTCTTTCCAGATCATAAATACCATCAAGAGAATTTCGGAGTCTTTCAATATAAATATAATTACCTGTAAGCTCATCCAGGGCTTCATGTCTCTCATTTATTTTTTCTCTTTCAAGCAGAGGCTGATTTATCCACTTTTTTATCAATCTGCCACCCATTGATGTAATAGTCCTGTCAAGAACACCAATTAAGCTGCCTTTTTTTCTTCCTTCGCGAATAGTTGCAACTAACTCCAGATTCCTTCTGGTTGAAGTATCTATTATCATAAAATCATTTAGGCTATAATAGGATAATTTATTTAAATGTGTTAGTTCTCTTTTTTGAGTATCTTTAACAAATTTAAGGATCTCGCCAGCTGCTAGTGTAGCTGCTTTCATTTCTTCAATACCCAAACCTGTTAATCTATGAACATTAAAATGTTCTAACAGTAATGAACAGGCCTTTTCTAACCTGACTGTGTTTACTGGATTACTATAAAAACCAAGTTGTTCTTCCATAATTTTATACTTTTTATTTTCAGTTAGTTCTTTTTGTACTATTATCTCTCTGGGTCTAATACGATCAATTTCATCCCATATCTTTTCCGATAGTTCTATTGCTAATTCAGTAACCAAAAATTCACCTGTAGAAACATCAATATAGGAAAAACCTATCCTTTTCTCACATAATACAATAGAAGCTAAATAATTATTTTCTTTCTCTTGAAGGATTTCGTTTTCAATAACAGTACCAGGTGTTATTACTCTAATAACATCTCTTTCGACTATTCCACTCGCCTCTTCGGGGTCTTCTAACTGTTCACAAATTGCAACTTTATATCCTTCTTTAATAAGACGGGCAATATATGATTCAGCAGAATGATATGGAACTCCAGCCATAGGCGCCTTTTCTCCGCCACCTTTATTTCGTGAGGTTAACGCCAGATCAAGAACCCGGGCTGCCTTTTTGGCATCATCAAAAAACATTTCATAAAAATCTCCTAACCTAAAGAATAAAATAGCATCATTATATTGTTTTTTTATGCTTAAATACTGTTGCATCATTGGTGTAAGGTCACTCAACTCAAACCACCCCATAAATTATGTGAAGTATTAGTTTTCTAATATATTTCTCCGTATAATGTAAAGCTACTTATCCTGTTTATCTTAACATTTACTAACTTTCCTATTATATCTTTTTCTGCAGGGAAAATAATTAATTTGTTATTTCTATTACGTCCTGAGAGCATATCAGGGTTATTTTTACTTTCTCCATCAACCAGTACTTCAACAATCTTATCTTTCATTTGTTGATTATTTTCAAGGCTTATCTCATTTTGAATCTTCATTAATCTCTGTAAACGATTATTTTTAACATCTTCAGAAACTTGTTCTTGGATATCAGCTGCTGGTGTGCCTGTCCTGGGAGAATAAATAAAAGTATAGGCCATATCAAACCTAACTGTTCTGACAACCTCAATAGTTTCCTGAAAATCTTCTTCTGTTTCACCAGGAAATCCTACAATTATATCGGTTGTTATTGATGCATCAGGAATTGAGTCTTTAATCTTTTTAATTAATCCTAGATACTCTTCTTTTGTATAGCCCCTATTCATTTTATTTAATACAGAAGTACTACCTGCCTGAACTGGTAGATGAAAATGTTCGCAAATCTTTGAACCCTTTTTTATGGAATAAATTAATTTATCTGAAAAATCCCGTGGATGTGATGTCATATATCTGATTCTTTCTATCAAATTTATATTATTTATTTTCATTAATAAATCTGCAAAATCAATTTCGTTTTCGAAATCCTTGCCATAAGAATTTACATTTTGCCCCAGCAGTGTTATTTCTTTTACACCTTCTTTACTCAGGTTTTTTATTTCCTGGATTATATTTTCCGGATGACGGCTTCTTTCTCTTCCCCTGACATATGGGACAATACAGTAAGTGCAATAATTATTACAACCCTGAATAATTGATATCCAGGCTTTATGTTTATCTCCCCTTAAATGTGGAAGCTCTGGTATTAATCCCTTGTCTTTATCCCATATTTCTATTGTCCTCATTCTTTCATTTTTGACATTTTCAATCAGCTTTGGTAGTCGATGAAGATTATGTGTTCCAAAAACTAAATCTACCTGAGGATATTTTTCTTTAATAATACTCACTGCTTCACTGGATTGCATCATACAACCCCCGACAGCAATAATCAGGTTTTTATTTTTCTTCTTTAATCTTTTTAATGAACCAATTTTCCCCAGGACCTTAAGTTCAGCATTTTCTCTTACTATACAGGTATTTAATAATATTATATCGGCTTCTTCCAGGTTAACACTCTTTATATAACCGTTTTCTTCCATCATACCCGCAATTTTTTCTGAATCATGAACATTCATCTGGCAACCATAGGTTATTATAAAATATTTATCCTGTCTCTCCTGCACATTCTTTCCTCCTGTATTTAATTGATATGTTTCTGTCATCATTTATTTTAACATTTACAAAATAATAATGCAAAGTTGCATAAAAAATCCCTCAAAAATTCTTTATTTCATCAAGATTTTCATTCTTTCCAATTACAATCAAAACATCATCTTTCAGTAAACGGTCATCAGCTCCAGGGCTTATATTCAATTCCTTACCCCTTTTAATTGCCATAACATTTACACCAAATCTACTTCTTAACTCAAGTTCAGCCAGAGTATTACCTATCATATCAGTTGATACTATTATCTCAATAATACCGTGATCAGGGGCAAATTCAATATAATCAAGAACATTTGACGATATTAAATTATGAGCAATTCTAACTCCCATATCCCGTTCGGGATAAACTATCCGATCTGCTCCAACTTTGCTCAATACCTTTCCGTGAAGAGCATTTTGAGCTTTGGTAACAACATATGGAACACCAAGTTCTTTCATAATTAGTGTAGCAAGTATATTAGCATGTATATTATCACCAATACTGATTATTGCAACATCAAAATTTCTGACACCCAGTGTTTTTAAGGCATCTGCATCAGTAGCATCAGCCTCAACAGCATGAGTAACCACATTGGAAATTTCCTGTACTCGTTCCTCATTAGTATCTATTGCCAGTACATTATAATCATTCTCGGCAAGTGTTTTAGCAACACTTGAACCAAATCTGCCCAGACCAGCAACAACAAATTGTTTCATTTATATTCCCCCTCATCCTGTTAAAATTTCTTCCTATAACAGATCGGATATTACTATGTAATCTTTTACTAAAGCCATCGCAAGAGTAAATGTATCAACTCGCCCCACATACATCGTTATAATAATATAAACGCAACCTATTAAGCTTAAACTTCCTGTTATGCCGGTACTCAAACCTGTAAGTGTCTTGTAGATATCTTCCTTTTAAATCTTCTTTCAAAAAGCTCAATATCCTCTTTTTCAAGTATTATAATTATATATAAAAATATTATATTTTATCCTACCATTACTTTTTCTTTAGGATAATGATATATACCATTACGCTTTCTCTCTGCAAATGCCAGTGCCAGTGTTAATGGTCCTAATCTACCACTAAACATTGTTATAGTTATGATTATTCTTCCAAAATTAGATAGATTTTTGGTAATTCCGGTCGATAATCCTACTGTTCCAAAGGCAGAAACAGTTTCAAAAAACATAGG
>Ga0079223_10000179_pt1 | contig 26861 bp, 24 predicted proteins | sample Stecom2011_FD_75072 | JGI IMG/M metagenome (GOLD analysis project Ga0079223, IMG submission 75072) | Agricultural soil microbial communities from Utah to study Nitrogen management - Steer compost 2011 | ecosystem: Environmental > Terrestrial > Soil > Agricultural land | place: USA: Utah...
CCAGCCCGCACTCCTTACCCCCCGCAACATCAGCCTGGCCCTGGGGATTGCGAGCTTCCTTGCTGCCCTGTTGGTCCCCGCCCCCTCCAAACCGGCCCTCTACCTCGCAGCCTACCTCCTCGCGGGGGCAGAAATCATCCTGACCGCGCTGGGCGGGCTGCGCAGGGGCTTGGTTTTCGATGAGAACTTCCTCATGACCATAGCCACTGCGGGGGCGGTGGCCATTGGCGAGTTCCCCGAAGCCGCTTCGGTCATGATCTTCTACCGCATCGGTGAGTTCTTGCAGCACCTGGCGGTGGACCGCTCCCTCCGCTCCATCGCTGCCCTGCTGGCCGTTACACCGGAAACCGCCCACCTCAAAGAGGGGGAAGCGATTCGGGAAGTACCCGCCGCCCACCTGCGGATCGGAGATGTGGTGGTGGTGCGGCCCGGTGAACGCATTCCCGTGGACGGCCGGGTGCTCTCGGGAACCTCCGCAGTGGACACCTCCGCCCTCACCGGTGAAAGTTTGCCCACGGCTGTTGAGCCCAGGCAAGAGGTACTGGCCGGTTCTGTGAATCTCAGCGGCCTTTTGACCATTGCCACTGAGAAGCTGGCCAAAGACTCCACCGCCGCCCGCATCCTGGAACTGGTGGAAAACGCAGCGGCCCGCAAGGCACCCACTGAGGATTTCATCACCACCTTCGCCCGCTACTACACCCCCGCGGTGGTGGGCCTGGCTGCGCTGATGGCACTTATCCCACCCGTCTTTTTCGGCGGCCTGCTCAAAGACTGGGTTTACAGGGCCCTGGTCTTTCTGGTGATCTCCTGCCCCTGCGCACTGGTGGTCTCCATTCCCCTGGGGTTTTTCGCGGGTATCGGCCGGGCCTCCCGGCAGGGAGTTTTGGTCAAGGGCAGCAACTACCTGCAGGCTCTGCACGAAACAGGTACCGTCGTTTTCGATAAAACGGGAACCCTCACTTCCGGCCAGTTCAGCGTGGAAGCGATCACAGCCCAGGAACCCTTTACCGCTGAAGAGGTGCTGGAGGCGGCGGCCCATGCCGAAGTCTTTTCCACCCACCCCCTGGCCCAGTCCATCGTCAGGGCCTACGGCGGTGCGGTGGACACCGCAGGGATCACCAGCGTAGAAGAGCTGCCCGGTTTTGGCGTTAAGGCAGCTTGGCACGGCCGGGAGATCCTAGTGGGCAGCAGGCAGCTGCTGGAGCAGGAGGGCATCCAGGTAGCCCAGGACCAGGGGCACTCAGGTGTGCACGTGGCTGTCGATGGCCGCTACGGGGGATCCATCACCCTGGTGGATGCCCCCAAGAAACGGGCAGCTCAAGCGGTCTCGGAGCTCAAGGCCCTGGGTATGGAAATGGTTATGCTCACCGGAGACAGCCCCGCGGTGGCGGAAGAGATAGGAAGCAAACTGGGTGTCCATGAAGTGCGCGCCGGGCTTTTGCCCCACGAAAAGGCGGCGGAGCTGGAGCGTATCAGGCAGACCCGCCGCGGCAAGGTCGCCTTCGTGGGGGATGGGATCAACGACGCCCCGGCCCTGGCCGCCGCCCATGTGGGCGTGGCCATGGGGGGCTTGGGCTCCCAGGCAGCCATCGAGACGGCCGATGTGGTACTGGTGAATGATGACCCCTATGATATGGTCAAGGCCGTTCGGACAGCCAGGAACACCAACCGCATCGTGCGGCAGAATATCGCTTTGGCCCTTGTGGTCAAGCTCGCGGTGCTCCTTTTAGGCGGCCTCGGCCTGGCCACCCTCTGGGAAGCCGTGTTTGCAGATGTGGGAGTAACCCTTTTGGCAGTGCTCAACTCCATGCGGATCAGTGCCCCACAAAGGAACAGACCTGCCCGAAGGGTATAATAACACCGAGAGAGGGAAGTGAAAGCCATGCGGCGCAGTGTATTGTTGATGCTCACCCTCGTGCTGCTCCTGACCTTTACGGCGGCAGCCAGCGCCTCGCCCAGGAGTTTTACCATCCAGGTTCAAGCTTCAGGGGTGGTCACGGTTCCACCCACCAAGGCCCAGCTGTGGGTGGGGGCCAAGAGCGATGGCCAGACGGCCCAAGAAGCCCTCGGCCAGAGCAACGAAGCGGTGGAGCGGCTCCTAGAGGTTTTCTCCAAGTATACCGCTCCGGAACTGGTGAAAACCTCAGAGTTCACCATGTACCAGAACGAGCAGTGGGATGAGGAAACCGGCCAGTTTGTTCCCACGGGCTTTTCCGTGCGGCACGTGTTTGAGGTGCAGATCCTTGACCTCACGCGGGTAGCGGCCTTCTTGGATGAAGCAACCCAGGCGGGGGCCAACATCATCTACGGCCTCAGCTACGGCGTGCAGGATTACCGCCGCCCCAAGGAGGAAGCGTTCAAGCGGGCCATGGATGAGGTCTGGTGGAAGGCGGGCATCATCGCCGAGGCCAACTCTGCCCAGGAGCTGATTCTGGAGGCGGTGGAAGAAACCTACTACTACGGAACCGATTACAGCAGCATGGGCCTGGAGGCCATGTCCGCCCAGGAAGGCTCTTTCGCCCCCGGCCAGCTGCAGATCACAGCCACCGTCTCTGCCACCTTCCGGGCGTACTTACCTGAAGAATAGACGGAACCCAAGCCCAAAAAAGCCCAAGCGCCATGAAAGCGTTTGGGCTTTTCCCTTTTCTAGTTGAAAGCTAAAACATCCTGGAAGGCGGCCCAGGGCCTGACCCGGGGGGGCGGCTCCCTGAACTCCAGAAGCGCGTCCGTGGTGGGGTGCCTGAAGCTGAGTTCTTCCGCCCAGAGGGCGATCTGCCGCTCCCGGCTGGGGGGCCCGTAGCGCCGGTCCCCCACCAGGGGATGGCCCAGCTGCGCCATCTGGACCCTGATCTGGTGCGAGCGGCCGGTTTCCAGCTTGATCCGAAGCAGGCTGCGCCCGCCCTGCATCCCCACCACCTGGTAATGGAGCTGGGCTCTTTGGGCCCCCCTGGTTCCCGGTTTCACCTGCCTGACCAGGTTTTGCTCCCCGTCCTTGAGCAGATAGCCGCTGAGGGTACCCTCCAGGCTTTCCAGGTAGCCGTGGACCACCGCTAGATAACTGCGGTGGAAGGACCCCTGCCTGATCTGGGCCGATAGGCGGCTGGCCGCCTTGGAAGTCCTGGCCACCACCATCACCCCGCCCACGGGACGGTCCAGGTGGTGCACCAGGCCCAGGTAGACGTTACCGGGCTTGTTGTACTGCTCCCGCACATAGTCTTTGAGAAGCGAAAGCAGATCCGGGTCACCCGTCCGATCGGCCTGGGAGAGCAGGTTGGGGGGTTTTACCACCACCAACAGATGATTATCCTCGTAAATCACGGTAATTTCCTTCATGGGTTTTCTTGGGGGCCTCCTTTACAGGGCCTTCACGGCGGCCAGGGGCATCTGGCGTTCCCAGCCCAAGCTGGGCGTTGTGATCCGCAAGATCAAGGCCGCCTGCCTCCGCTTGTACTCGGCGGCTTCCACCGCCTTAACTGTCCAGCGCACCGTATCCTCAGCATAACCCCGGGCCACAATCTCCTCGGGGCTCAAACCCTCATCCAGGTAAGCTGCGAGGATCCCGTCCAGGATGGCGTAGGGGGGCAGGGAGTCTTCATCCCGCTGGTTGGGCCGGAGCTCCGCGGAAGGGGGTCTCGTGATAGTGTTCTCGGGAATGATTTCCCCCCCACGGTTGATGTAATGCGCCAGCTGGTAAACCATGGTCTTGTACACATCAGCCAGCACCGCCACGCCGCCGCACATATCTCCGTAGAGGGTGCAGTAACCCACCGCCAGTTCACTCTTGTTGCTGTTGGAGAGCACAAGCCCTCCAAACTTGTTTGAAAGGGCCATCAAAAGCCCACCCCTCAGCCGAGCCTGGATATTTTCTTCAGCCACGTTGGGCTCAGTACCGGCGAAATGCTTCTCCAAGGAAGATAAGAAAGCGTGGTAGAGCTCGGTGATGGGCAAAACATCAAATCTGATGCCCAGATTGCGGGCCAGAGCCTCCGCATCCCGGGCGCTTTTGGGGCTGGAGAAGGGGCCGGGCTGAGTGATCCCCCACACCCGCTCGGGCCCCACTGCTTCAGCTGCGATGCAGGCGGCCACCGCGGAATCCAGGCCTCCCGAAAGGCCGATGATCACCCGCTTCATCCCGCACTTGCTAATATAATCCCGCAGACCCAAAACCAAGGCCTGGTAAATCCAGGTGGTTTCATCCCCGGCACCTTCCGCCAGCGGCTTGTCTGGGGCCTCAAGATCAACCAGTTCCCCTCCGCTCGCGAAGTGTGGCAGGGCGGCCAAGAGCTGACCTTGCTCATTGAAAACGCGGCTCCCGCCGGGAAAGATAAGTCCATCATTGCCCCCCACCTGGCCCACGGCGGCAAGGGGCAGGCCCACCTCTGCCGCCAGCTGCCGGAGGGATTCCAGCCGCTGCTGCTCTTCCCCTGCCTGGAAGGGTACGGCCCGGGGGTTGATCACCAGGTCGGCCCCCTGCCTTTTGAGCTCCAGAGCTAGCCTGCTATCCAGCTCCAAGCCCAGGGCAATACCCAGGGCGCGGTTCTGAACGGGGATGATCAGGCTGTCCCGGCCGGCATTGAAATAGCGCGGTTCGTTAAAGAGCCTAAAGGAAGTGAGCTGCCTTTTGTGCTGAACGCCCAGGATGGCACCGCCCCTGAGCACCAGGGCTGAATTGTAGAGCTTCTCCCCTTCCTGCCAAGGCGTACCCACAACCAAGGTTAGTTCGGGATACCCTTGGGAGAACTCCACCAGGGCCCCGGCAGCCTCCCGCAGCCGGGCTAAGAAGCCTTGGCCAAGGAGCAGATCGCCGGGGGGATAACCCGCCAGGTAAAGCTCGGGAAAAACGATCAGATCTGCATCTTGGTTCTCCTGCACAATCTGGCGCAGCCTGGCTAGATTCCCCTGGATATCCCCCACCGTTGGATTCTCCTGGGCCAGATAGATCTTCATGGTTTCACCTCACTTGGCACAACCCCGGGGGCAGTACCTAATGCTTGCAGTTCCCGCCAGACCAGGTGGGAAGTAACCAGCGTGGCTCCTGCATCAGCCAGGGGATAGGCGGCAAACACTCCGGAAAGTCCCCAAAACCGGGGCAGGATCAAAAGCAGGGGGATCAGCAGCAGCACCTGGCGGCTCAAGGAAAGGAGGGCCGCCTTATTGGGCTTGCCCAAGGCCTGAAAGAAGTTGGCCCCCACAATCTGCAGGCCCACCACGGGCATGCAGATCATGACGGTACTCACCGCCTGTACACCCAAGGAGATCAGCTCGGTATCTCCCCTGCCGAACAAGGAAACAAGCTGCACCGGAAAGAGCCTGGTAGCTAGAAAACCTAGATTGACTATGAGCGTGGCTGCCCCGGCCGCGTAGAAAAAGGCCTGCCGGACACGATCATACTGCCTAGCCCCGTAGTTGTAGCCGAGAATGGGCTGAGCCCCTTGGTTGATGCCGAAGATGGGCATGAAAAACAGGGTGTTCAGGCTGAAGACAACGCTCATGGCGGATATGGCCAGATCTCCCCCGTGGCGGATCAGACTCTGGTTCAAAATGAAGTTCTGCACGCTGGAAGCCAGCTGCATGGCAAAGGGGGCAAAGCCCAGGGAGACGATCTGCCGAACGATGGGGAGTTCCAGTCTAGGCACGGCCCGGAAGTTCAAGCGCAGCTGGCTCTTGCCCCGCAGGAAGTAAGAGAGCACCCAGGTCGCGGAGAAGGCCTGGGCCAAAATGGTGGCAAAAGCCGCCCCTTTGACGCCCCAGCCGAAATAGAGGATGAAAATGGCATCCATAATCGTGTTGGAGATGGCACCGATAAGCATGCTGCCCATGGCCACAGCGGGGCTGCCCTGGGCCCTGATCATGTGGTTGAGCCCGAAGGCCACCGCTTGGAAAATGGCGCCGTAGAAGATGATGCCCAGATAATCCCGGGCATAGGGCATCACCGCCTCGCTGGCCCCCAAGAACCTCAGCACCGGGTCTAGGAAAAGCATACCTGCCGTCGTTCCCGCTAGAGCCACAAGCAACAGCAGTCCCAGGGCATTGGCCAGGATTTTCTCCGCTTCCTCTTTGCGGCCTTCCCCAAGGCGGATGGAGATCAAAGCCGTAGAGCCCAGACCCACCAGCATCACGAAGGCCATCTGCACCAGCATGATGGGGAAAACCAAGGATAGGCCCGCCAAACCCAGGGGGCCCACGCCGTTACCTACAAAAATGCGGTCCACCACGTTGTAAAGGGCCTGCACCAGCATCCCCACAATGGCCGGTAGGGAGAACTTCACCAGCAGGGGCAGAACCCTTTCCGTTCCCATTCTTTCAGCGCGATCCATAGACTCACCCTTCAGCTTCGTTGCTCCGGCTTACGATACGCTCCACCCCAGCTCCCGATGCCTGGCCCGGACCTTGATCCGCCGCGCCTCCAGGCGGTTGGCCAGCTCATTGGCGATGGCCACCGAGCGGTGCTGACCGCCAGTGCAGCCGATGGCGACGGTCAAGCGTCCCTTCCCCTCCCGGGCATAGTTGGGCAGGAGCTCGCAGATGAGGTCGACGAACTTCTCGAGAAACTCCTGCGTCGCCGGCCACTGCAGCACGTATTCCGCAACCGCCGCATCTTGGCCCGTAAGGGAACGCAGTTCATCCACATAGAAAGGATTGGGGATGAAGCGGACATCGAACACGATATCTGCATCGATGGGCGCACCGTATTTATACCCAAAAGAGAACAGATCTACAAACACAGATTCGTGCAGCGGTGCACCCGCGAAGATCTCGTTGATGCGCACCCGCAGGTCCATGGGGCGCAGCTCGGATGTGTCGATGACCACATCGGCCATCTCCCGGGCGTCCGCCAGGAGGCGCCTTTCTTCGGCGATGCTCTGGAAAATACTCTGCGTTCCGCCTTCACTTTTGGTCAGCGGGTGCAGGCGCCTGGTTTCGCTGTAGCGCTTCACCAATACCGCATCGGAACAGTCGAGGAAAATGATCTTGTAGGAATGCCCGCTGCGCTCCAGCCATTCCAGGGAGCGGCGCAAATCGCTGAAATACTTGCGCACCCGAATGTCGATGGCGATGGCATACTGGCGGGCGCTCTGGCTCTGCACATGCAGTTCCACTAAGCGGGGTAAAAGGGCAGGCGGCAGATTATCGATGCAGAAAAACTGCAGATCTTCCAGGACCTTCATGGCCTGCGTCTTGCCTGCCCCCGATAGACCGGTGATGATGACAAAATCAACCTTGCCCAACAATCTGCACCTCCCTGGGGCCGCGGTACCGCGGTACCCTCCTTTATTCCACAATAGTTTGCTTCTCCCTGCCGCCCCTAGACAGCAAAACCCTCCACCTGGCGGGCCACGGCCCGCCGAAGTGGAGGGTACTGCAATCCACTCACTACCGCCGCCAATTCCGGTTCAAAGCAGGCGGTGAGCTCAGATGGGTGTTGTCCTGATAGGCCATGGACCTATCGTAAACCAAAATGGTCGGCCCGGCAACTTCCTCCTCGAGATAGCGCTGTTCAGGCCGTTCCTGGACTTTGTACAGGTTGAACGTGAAGGTGGTTACCCCGCGCTGGGCCCGGGGAGCCCGCATGGAAAGGACCATGTAGGGGTCCATCCACTCCACCCGCCGGCGCACCGGCGAGAAGAAGAACCCGCCTTCCACCGAGTCCACTGCGATTTCCCCCACATCACCTTCACCAAAGCCCCAGTAGTTCTCATCCACAACCAGGTACGCGCCGCCCCGCTCCGCAGCCAGGAAGCCCAAATCAACAAACACCTGCACCTCATCCTGGGCGCGCACCACATAGGCTTGGGGCCTGAAGATCTCTGACGTCTGCACGTCCACCACCGCGGTCCTATCCCAGGCGTTCAAGCGCACCGCCAGGGGCTCGCCGCGCCAGGTGGAGTTGAGGTGAAAGGCCTCGATCACAACTGTGCGGGCGGGCACGACAATGGTGCGGTCGGAAAAGAAGGGACGCCAGCGCTGATCCCAGCCCTCTGGAGACAGGGTGATGGTAACCCGGGAACGGCCCCCGTTGGCCAAGGCCACCTTCACGGTCTCCTCTTCCAACCAGGCCACCACGGCCACATCCCCCAGCCAACCATCCCGCAGGGCAGCCGCGGCTGGACTCGCCAGGAGCAGAACTACGATCATTGGTATCGCAAACGAGTAAATGCTTAAGCGACGCACTTTTAGGTCCTCCTGTCTGCGCGTTTCTCTTCTTCACCTAACCACGGTTAGCGGGCAATGAACCCGCCTCCGCTGGACGATTCACCTAAGCGCATATTACGGCCGTAAACCATGAGGGTGAGACCTTCGAACCGCTCTTGACGCCAGCTGTAGTTGGAGTCTACCCTACTCAGACCAAACGTCATGGTGGTGAGCCACGGCATGTTGGGCGTCTTCATCCTCAGTACCAGGTAGGGCTTCACATACTCGATGGTGTTGCTGCCCCGTACCTGGGTGGGGCCACCACCAACGGAGTGAATGCGAATTCGTTCTTGGCTGTAACCACCCGAAGTGGTGTAATAATCGTCGACGACAATGCGGATGTTGCCCGAGTCGTCCAGCAATCGATCGAGATCCACGGTTACGTCCAACTGGGAGTTCGCTGGCACCACATAGCTGTCCAGCTTGAAGATACCAGCTTCCTGAACCGGAACATTGAAGGAACGATAACCTTCTGCGATGCGCACGCTGCTAAGTGTCTGTCCCCGACCAGGGATACTGGGGTAGAAGACCTCCTGAACAATCGTCCGGGCTGGTATACTAATCTGCCTGGACGGGAAGACTGGCCATCCCCAAGCGTCCGTGGTACTAGTCGAAATGGTGATAGAGGCCCTGCTGTTGGAAGTGTTTCCCACAGCTACATATAGCTTAGTTCCGTCCAGCCAAGCCACCGAAGTCAGACTGCCGCTAGAACCGTAATTATCTCGGGCAGCAGCGGAGCCTGCTGCCAGTAGTACCATCAGAAAAACAACAACTAACCTACGCATGACAGCACTCCTTTCTAAAGGTCGGTCTATCTATACTTGAAAATTGGCTTGTTTTCAGAGTTGCCTCGGTGAATGAAAGGGTAGTGGCGTACTGAGGGATCTTTGTCTCGGTAAAAACTCAACATCTCGGCGTGAGTGTAGTCGTAGAGCTCGTAAGGCGTAATCGCTCCGTCGTAGTTGTCATCAGCCCATCCGTTCCTTAGACCCTGCCACAAGAAGTAAGTGAACACGCTCCCCTGGAATGAGTAGTAATATTGGACCTGCTGGTTACTCTGAGCCCCCGTAAGCACAGTATACTTCCGTTTCTTGAGAGCGAGGGGCTCAAGGCGGATGCCATCCGCCATGGTCTCCGAATATGAACCATCAATGATAATTGTGACATAGCCCGGAAAATCACGGAGCCAGGATTCCAGTTCTGCGTCGGTGATGGACTTCTTGCTCAAACCCAGCCCGGTGTCGTCATAGGGGCTTAGGTAGTCAGCGCCTGAGAAACCTGAGAAATAGATGATCAAGTGATCCGCTGTACTCTGAGCCTTGCTCACATATGTTTGGATTTGGTTTTTGATGGCGTTCTTGGTAGCCTGCGAATCAACCAGCCGCCGGCCCTCGCCAGGTAAAAGGTTTCCCAGATACAAGGTCTCAAACATTCTTTCTGCATCATTTATCGGTCCTGGGAAGCTCTTGCGACTATCTGCGTAGTTCTCGATGCCTATTATCAAGAAGTAGTAGTGGGGGACGGGCTCGCTCACATAGATGGCTTCGACCCAGGTAGGCTCACCGGGATAAACATACACTTCAGTCTGAACATCATGGCGAAGTGCCCTATGGCTAACGGTCAAGATGGAGTATCCCACATCTAGATTCCGAACCTCGTAATAGCCGTCATATTCGGTAGTCCCAAATCCTTTTTTGCCGGTACTGACGTTTTAACCTCGATCTTCGCACCAGACAGAGCCGTCCATTCGCCTGAAGCCAATGGCTCAACCGTAAACAGCACATCGTCTTCCCCCGCGGACAATTCGCCCAATCCCTGTCGAATGTACACGAATCCGCGCACGCCGCCTTTCTGGGTAACAGGAGGTTGGGGATCAACGCCGATACATCCAGCCAAAATGGCAGCCAAAACCAGCAGCGCGGAGAAAAAGTACAATCGCCTCATCCTTAGACCTCCTTCCCTCTATCAATATATGTCGCAACATATATTGCTTTTACGGGCTTAGTTTCTACTTGTCTTCATCTTATCGCCAAACTTTTCTTTTGGGAAGGAAAAGTTTATCCGTATGCTTAGAAAACTGCCAGCACCTCCCAGAGCTGCGGGAGGATGAAAAAGGAAGCGGCCATTGCATGTTTGCAACAGCCGCTTGATAATTTAGTGAGCCTTCACTTCCGTCCAGATGCGATCGTAAATACTCAGGGTCTGGCCCAGGTTCACGAATACTTCAGCGTTTACCAGATCTTCTGGTTCGGGATAGATGCTCCTATCGTCACTGATTTCCGGCGGAATCATGGCCCGCACCTCTCTGTTGGTCACGGCATACCCAGTGTAATCCGCATTGCGGAAGGAGATCTCCGGATCCAGCATGAAGTTGATGAACTTCATGGCGCCATCGGGATTCTTGGCGTTGCTGGGTACGGCCATCACATCAAACCAGAGGTTTGTCCCTTCTTTGGGGATAGCAAAGGCCAGATCCGGGTTTTGCATCCTGGCCACGGTGGCCTCTCCAGACCAGACCACGGCCAGAGCTGCTTCACCGGCGATCATCTTATCCTGCCCCTCATCCACCACGTAGGCCAAAACCAGGGGCTTTTGCTCCTTGAGCAGCTCACCCGCTTCCTCCAGTTCTTTCTCATCCAATGTGTTGATGCTGTAACCCAGCCTCAGAAGGGCTACGGCAATGGAATCCCGCTGGCTGTCCAGCATGAGGATTTCCTTTTCATACTTGGGATCCCAGAGGATATCCCAACTTTCCACGGGATCATCCACCATGGTGGTGTTGTACAGAATACCTACTGTGCCCCAATAATATGGGAGCGAGTACTCGTTTTTGGGATCGTAGTCCCAGCCCAGGTGCCGCGGTTCGATGTACTTGGCGTTGGGTATCTTGGTCAGATCCAGCTTTTGCACTAAACCTTCCTCAATCATTCTGGTGAGCATGTAGTCCGATGGAAAGATCACGTCGTACGAACTGCCGCCAGCCTTGATCTTGACGTACATGTCCTCGTTGGTGGCGTAGGTGTCGTACACAACCTTGATGCCCGTTTCCTTCTCGAATTCTTCCAGAATGCTTTCGTCGATGTAGTCTCCCCAGTTGTACACATAGATGGTGGGCTTGTCCCTCGTGCAGCCAGTGAGAACTGCACTGAGCAGTACTAAAGCCGCCAGCACCCAAAGCGCTTTAGAGAGTCTGCTCAACCTCCTCACTCCTTTCATATGATTGGGGTTTAGGAAGGCCGGCAGGGCCTTCTATGCAAGAGCCCCTCCCGGAGGGAGAAGCTCCAATTGCCTAGAACGCCTTAACTTCAGTCCAAATGCGATCATATTCCTTCAAAGTCTCACCAAGGCTCACAAACACCTCGGTATTGGCCAAAACTTCCTCGCTGGGGTAGGCCCGGGGGTCGTTGCGCACCTCTTCCGGCAGCATCTCCCAGGCAGCCAGATTGGGGGTGGAATAACCGGTGTACTCGGCGTTGCGCAGGGCAATTTCCGGCCGGTTCAAAAAGTCCATGAACTTGTGGGCCCCCTCGATGTTCTTGGCCCCCTTGGGAATGGCCATCACGTCAAACCAGAGGTTTGTGCCCTCTTTAGGGATGGCGTAGGAGAGATCCGGGTTCTCGCCGATGGCGTACATGGCTTCCCCTGACCAGGTGAGGGCCAGGGCCGCTTCACCCGCGACCATCTTGTCTTTCCCCTCGTCCACAACGTAGGCCAAAACCAGGGGTTTCTGCTGCTTCAACAGCTCAGCCGCTTCCGCCAGCTCCTGGGGGTCCTTGGTGTTGATGGAATAACCCAGCTTCAGGAGGGCCGCCCCGATGGAATCCCGCTGGCTGTCCAGCATGAGGATGTTCTTGGCGTATCTGGCATCCCAGAGCACATCCCAGCTGTCCACTTCTCCCTCCACCATGGTGGTGTTGTAGAGGATGCCTAACGTACCCCACATGTAGGGCAGGGTGTATTCGTTTTTTGGATCGTAATCGGCTCCCATGAGTTTGGGGTCGATGTGCACGCGGTTAGGGATCTTCTCCAGATCGATCTTGAGCAGCATACCCTCGTTGATCATCCTGGTGACCATGTAATCCGAGGGGAAGACCACATCGTAGGTGCTGCCGCCGGATTTGATCTTCACATACATATCTTCATTGGTGGAAAAGGTGTCGTAGACCACCTTGATGCCTGTTTCTTTCTCAAACTCTTCGAGGATGCTCTCGTCGATGTAATCGCCCCAGTTGTACACGTACAGAACGGGCTGTTCTTTGCCGCACCCGGTGAGAACCAGGCTAAGCACTACCAAACCGAGGATCATAAGGACTGTCTTTTTTAGGGACACGTCTCCCATTCCTTTCCTTTCTTTCTTCGCGGGCTTGCCGCACATTGACGATAATTAGGAGTGCTAACACAAAGGTGAACATGATGGTGGATAGGGCATTGATCTTGGGGTTGATTCCCCTCCTAGCCATGGAGTAGACCGTGATGGAAAGCGTGGATACTCCTGAACCGGTGGTGAAGAAGCTCACCACAAAATCGTCAATGGATAGGGTAAAAGCCAAAAGCAGTCCCGTGATAATGCCCGGCATTATTTCAGGGATGATCACCTTCCACAAAGCCTGCAGCGGTGTACAGCCCAGATCCAGCGCCGCTTCGTAGAGATGCTTGTTCAGCTGGCGCAGCTTAGGCAGCACCGACAGGATCACGTAAGGCACGTTAAAGGTAATATGCGACAGCAGCAGGGTGATATACCCAAAGCGCATCCTGGAGAACACAAACAGCAGCATCAGGGAAATGGCAGTCACAATTTCCGGGTTCAAAACGGGCAGGTAGGTCACGTTCATGATCAGCTTTTTCGGAACCCCCCGGGTATTGTGAATACCGATCGCCGCCATGGTGCCGATCACGGTGGCAATTAGGGCTGAGCTCACGCCGATGATCAGCGTGGCGTACAGCGAGTTCATGATGGTGCGGTCCTGAAACAGCTCCACATACCAGCGCAGGGTAAATCCTCCCCACATGCCCCGGGAGCGGGCATCGTTGAGGGAGTACACCATGAGCACGGCAATGGGCAAGTACAAAAAGGCGAAGATCAGGTAAATGTAACTGCGTTTCAACCACCTCACCATAGCGCCACATCCTTTTCTTCCCCTTCAAAGAAGGACATAACTGCCATGCTCAAGAGGATCACCACGATCATCACCACCGAGATGGCAGAGCCAAAACCCCAGTCCCCCACCACAAGGAACTGCTGCTCGATGAGGTTGCCGATGAGGGTGAACTGGCCGCCGCCCAACAGCCTGGAGATGACGAACGTGGTCATGGCCGGCATGAACACCATGGTGATCCCGGAGACCACCCCAGGCAGGCTCAAAGGTAGGATGACCTTGATGAAAACCTGGAAGGGGTTGGCCCCCAGATCCCCCGCTGCCTCCACAACCCCTTTGTCGATCTTGCTCAGCACCGAGTAAATGGGGAGCACCATAAAGGGCAGGAAGTTGTAAACCATGCCCAGGACCACGGCGCCGTTGGTGTACAGAATGTTCACCCGCGGCAAGCTGAAAAAGGTCAATAGAGAGTTGAGAAAGCCGTTGCGCTCCAAGATGGTGAGCCAGGCATAGGTCCTCAGCAGGAAGTTCATCCACATGGGCACCACAAAGAGCAGCATGATCACATGTTTGCGCTTAAAGGCGTTGCCCGCCATGATCATTGCTGCGGGATAGCCCAACAGCAGGCAGATCAGCGTGCTGATCACCGCCAGGTTCAAGGAGCGGATAAAGACCCTGAGGTAGATGGGCTGAAAGAACCGAGTGAAATTCTCCAAAGACCAGGTGGTCCCGCCCTCGGTGGGAACCGTGAAGGCGTAATACAGCACGAGCAGCATGGGCACCACCGTAAAGAGCACCATCCAGATGACATAGGGCGTGAGGAAAAGCCGCTTCACTACGCTCTCACCTTCTTCATGATGTGGATATCCATGGGCTCAAGGCCCAATCCCACCATGGTCCCCACCGGTTCCATGAGGGTAGAGTGCACCAGCCACTCTGTGCCGTCGGCGCCTTCCACAATCATCTCGTAGTGTACCCCCAAAAAGTTCACGGAGCGGACCACGCCCTTGAGCTTGGCCTGATCTGGGGGCATGAGGGCCAAGTCCTCCGGGCGGATCACCACATCCACCAGCTCATCCCGGGCGAAACCAGAGTCAGCACACTCAAACAGGTTGCCGGCAAACTCCACCAGGTAGTCCTGGCGCATGATGCCGTCCACAATATTGCTTTCCCCGATGAAATCGGCAACAAAGGCGTTCACCGGCTCGTTGTAGATCATCTCCGGCGTGCCGATCTGCTGGATCTCCCCATCCTTCATGACCACAACCGTATCACTCATGGACAGGGCCTCTTCCTGGTCATGGGTGACAAAGAGGAAAGTGATGCCCAGCTGCCTCTGCATGTTCTTCAGCTCGTGCTGCATCTCTTTGCGCAGCTTGAGGTCTAAAGCGGCCAGGGGTTCATCCAAAAGCAGTACGTCGGGTTCGTTGACCAGAGCCCGGGCAATGGCTACCCGCTGCTGCTGCCCGCCGCTGAGGGAGTTGACGTCCCGCTTCTCGTAGCCCTGCAGGTTCACAAGCTCCAGCATGCGGGAGACCTTTTCCCGGATGACCGACTCCTTCATCTTCTTGATCCGCAGGCCGAAGGCGATGTTTTCAAACACGTTGAGATGGGAGAACAGGGCATAACGCTGAAAGACGGTATTCACTTTGCGTTTATGGGATGGCACATTACCAATGTCTTGACCGTTAAAGGTAATAGTTCCCGTGTCGGGCTTCTCAAAGCCCCCGATCAGCCGCAGCATGGTGGTCTTGCCGCAGCCGCTGGGACCAAGCAAAGTGACAAACTCATTCTTGCGGATGTACAGATCCACATCTGTCAGCGCAGGTGTATCGTCGTAATACTTGGAGACACCTTTCAGCTGAACGATGATCTCGGACACCACAGTTCCCCCTTTCCCATCTTGAAGACTAAAAGCTCGGCGGTGAAGAAACCCACAGAACAACCGCGGGCCTTTTGCCCGCGTTGGCGATGTAATGGCCTGCTTCGGCGGGGAAATAAAAGGACTCGCCCGCCCGGACCTTAACCACTTCCGAGCCGAAATGCAGCAGGATCTGCCCCTTGATCACATACCCAAACTCCTCCCCATCGTGGGGATCGTCGTAAGGCGTGCGTCCCTCCGGCTCCAGGTGCACCACGATGGGCTCCATGGCGTTTTTCTGGGCATTAGGCACCAGCCAGCGGATCTCGCTGTTCAACTCCGGATCGCTTTTGACAGAGACATCGTTTTTGGTAAAGACCATTTTTTCAGGCACGTCCTGCTTGAAAAAGTCCTGCAGATTTGTACCCAGCGATTCCAGAATATCGATCAAGGTGGCGATGGAAGGCGAGGTGAGGTCACGTTCCACTTGAGAAATGAAGCCTTTGGACAGTTCGCAGCGGTCCGCCAGTTCCTCCTGCGTCAGGTTGTGCTGGATGCGTAGACGCTTGATTTTCTCACCTATCTTCATCCCTGTCCCTCCCTTCCTAAGTTTCGTGATACTAAACTTGAAGTTTAGCAACACTAAACAAGTGTATTGTACCGAGTGGGGGGGTGCATGTCAATACTTTGTCCCCAAGAATTTTGCGGGGGAGGAGAAATAATTCTCTGGCGGGGGAAATAGGCATGTAGAGGGAGTTTCCGAGGGAGGTATGGGGATGTGGGAGCTGGCTAGAATTGTTTTCCTGGGCACCATGGCGGGAGTGTTAGGCACAGGCGCGGGGGGAATTCTCCTGGGGCTCGGCCGCATACCCCAAGGGGCGGAACTCAGCTTTCACCTGGCCTTCTCCAGCGGAGTCATGCTCGCGGTGGTCTTTCACGACCTGCTCCCGGAAGCCCTGGCCCTGCGGGGACCCGGCGTGACCTTTGCCGGGGTGGTCTTGGGAACCGCTGCCCTGCCGCTGCTCAAACCCCTCTTTTTTCCCACCGGTCGGGGCAGCTTGATCCAGACGGGGCTTTTTTTGGGCCTGGGCATCGCCGCCCACAACTTCCCGGAGGGCCTGGTCATCGGGGCGGGTTACCTGGCCTCCCAGGAGCTGGGCTTCAGTCTCGCCCTGGCCCTCTGCCTGCACAATATTCCCGAAGGGATGGCCATGGCGGCACCGCTTCTGGCCGGGGGTGTGGGCAGAACCTCCGCTGTGCTTTTGACCATTGCCGCGGGTCTGCCCATGGGCCTTGGCGCCCTGGCGGGCGGGCTTTTCGGCCAGCTGACCCCCACCACCTTAGCCGGGACCTTGGGCTTTGCCGCGGGAGCCATGCTCTTTTTGGTCTTCCACGAACTGCTCCCGGAAGCAAACTGCTTGGACTTTCCCCTGGCCGCCACCTTGGGGGCGATTTTCGGCGTGATGCTCGGCCTGGGACTTTTGGTGATCCACTAAAGGCCCAGCCGCGCCCGGTCGATAATTAAGGGAAGGGAAATCGGAGCAGGGGGGTGGCGCGGTGAATCTGTTTTACTTAGCCGGACTGCGCGCAGTAAGCGCGTACCATGCGGCTGCTAAAGCCTACGCCGTTTCCCTGGAGCGCATCGCCACGGGGAAGCGGATTAACCGCGCCGCGGATGATGCCGCGGGACTGGCCATCTCCGAACGGATGAAAGCCCAGATCCGCGGACTGAGGCAGGCCTCCCGCAATGCCCAGGACGCCATTTCCCTCCTGCAGATAGCCGATGGAGCCCTGGGGGAGATGCAGTCCATCGTACACCGCCTGCGGGAGATCGCGGTCTATGCCGCCACGGGTACCCTGGATGAAGCTGACCGGGCCGCTTTGCAGATGGAATTCAGCGAGCTCGTTGGGGCCCTAGGGGATATGGCCCGGGGCACGCACTTTAACACAATCCCCCTTCTGGATGGGAGCCGGGATGAAAACAATCCCCTGATCATCCAAGTGGGTGCGAACGCGGGGCAGCATATGGAGATCGCTTTGGGAGACATGCGCCCGGAGGCCCTGGGCCTGGGGGATCTCTCCGTGGCGACGCAGGAAGAAGCGGATGCGGCCATAGGAGCCCTAGACGAAGTTTTAACTAAGATCTCTTCCCAGAGGGGCTATGTGGGCGCGAAGATGAGGCGCCTGGAGCACACCGTGAGCAATCTAGAAAACATGGCCCTCAACCTCACCGAGGCGGAATCCCGCATCAGCGATGCCGATATCGCCCTGGAGGTTTTGAACATGGTTTCCGCCCAGATCCGCATGCAGGCGGCCCTGGCCATGATCGCCCAGGCCAATGCCGCCCAGCAGATGATCCTGCAGCTGCTCTGGCCGGCGAGGTGATTGTGGTCCGGTGACGCTGCCCAAGAATGAAACAAGGCTGCTGCGGCAGCCTTTTTTTCTGGGGTTCAGATCCTTTCCCCAGCACATGTTCCCACTAGCATCGAAACAACCACAGCTACTGCACATACCTGTTCTGTCCCAAGGGGGCCGGAGCCAGTGGTCAATTTCCAACAGGAAGCTTAGCACCCCAAAGCGAATACTCAAAGCAGCTTTGGTGAAAGGTCGTGAAGCAGGTGATCAAGTTCGGGACCGGCGGCTGGCGGGCCATCATTGGCGATGGGTTTACCTTCAGCAACGTGCGCAGGGTGGCCCAGGCCGCGGCGCTCTATCTCCAGGAAAACAAACAGGACCACAAACCGGTGGTGATCGGCCATGACCTGCGCTTTCTCTCGGGCCGTTTTTCCAGGGCCATCGCCGAGATCCTGGTGCACAACGGCATCCCCGTCTGGTTCATTGAACCGGTGGTGCCCACTCCCATGCTCATGTACGCGGTGGAGCAGGAGAAACTCGCCATGGGGCTGATGGTCACCGCCTCCCACAACCCCTCCGAATACAACGGCATCAAAGTGATCGTGGAAGGGGGCAAAGATGCCCCGGTGGAGGTGACCAACCGCCTGGAGGAGCTCTGCCAGCTCATCCCTCCCCTGGAGGCACCCCCCCTCACCTTCTTCGACGCCCTGGACCAGGGGAAAATCGTGCTCTACTCCAACAAGAACGCCTACATCGATTCCCTCCTGGCCCAGATCGATGTCCCGGCGGTGCAGCAGCTCAACCTCAATGTACTGTTTAACCCCATGTTCGGAGTGGCCAAGGACATCATGGCCATGTGCCTGGCTTCCCTGCGCTGTTCGGTTGATCTGATCAACGCCGAGCGGGATACCATGTTCGGCCAGCGGGCTCCCTCTCCCTCCCGGGAAGCACTCCAGGATATGGAATACCTCATGAAGCAGGGGCACTACCACATCGGCATCGCCACCGACGGGGACTCAGACCGCATCGGCCTCTACGATGAAAAGGGGAATTACATCACCGCCAACGAGATCCTCAAGCTTTTGTACTACTACCTCAAGCAGTACCGCAAGGAACGGGGCGGCGTGGTGCGCAACATCACCACAACCCACGTATTGGACCGCATTGCCCACTCCTTCGGCGAACCGGCCTATGAAGTGCCCGTGGGTTTCAAATATATCACCCAAAAAATGGACGAAGAAGACCTGCTGCTGGGGGGAGAAAGCAGCGGTGGGCTGAAAATCCGGGGCCATGTCAACGGTAAAGATGGCATTTTAGCCGCGCTGCTGGCCGTGGAAATGCTGGCCAAGACCAAAAAGACCCTCAGCCAGCTGCTGAAGGAGATCGATGAAAAATACGGGACGCTGCACTTCGGGGAGCTCAACCTGGGGTACCGGCAAGAAGAGCGCAGCCGCCTGGAAAAGACTCTGCTCGCGGACCGCTACATCCCCGCCTTTCCCTGGAAGATCCACAGGGTCTCCTATCTCGATGGAGTCAAGTTCTACTTCACCAATGACTGCTGGTTTTCCATCCGCTTCTCCGGCACAGAACCCATCCTGCGCCTGGCCTGGGAAACCACCAAACCAGCCCAAGCCCAGCAGCTGCTGCAGGTGATCCGGGAGGACAGCACACTGCAGCTGCCCCTGGGCAAAGGAGGCAGCTAAGTGCGGGGCGTAATCCTGGCGGCTGGGAAAGGCACTAGGCTGGGCGCGCTGGGGGCCAAGGTGCCCAAAGCGCTGCTGCCCGTGGGCAAGAAACCGTGCCTGGAGCATATAATTCTAGGGATGAGGGAGGCGGGCGTGGACCGCTTGGCCGTGGTCATCGGCCATTTAGGTGAGCTGATCCAGGCCCGGTATCAGGACGGCAGCTCCCTGGGCGTGCAGATCACCTATCTCCAGCAGGACCTGGCTAGGTATGGAACGGGAGCCGCCCTGCTCCAGGCGGAGCAGTTTGTGCAGGGAGAACCCTTTTTTGTCTCCTACGGAGATATCGCCATCGCCCCGGAGAACTACCGGGCCATGGCCCAGCTGTTCAATGAGCACGGCACCATGGTCAGCTCCATCAACTGGATGGATGATCCCACCCACGGCGCCGCGGTGTATCTGGGCGCGGGAGGTTTTGTGGAACGCCTGGTGGAAAAACCCCCGCCGGGCACGTCCCAAACCAACTGGAACAACGGCGGGGTTTATATCTTCCTGCCCCAGGTCTTCCACTATCTGAAAAACCTGCGCCCTTCGCCCCGGGGTGAATATGAACTCTCCGCGGCGGTGGCGCAGATGGCTGCCGATGGCGTCCCCATCAAAGCCCACCGGATCACCGGGTTCTGGCGGGACATCGGGGCGCCCCTGGAGGGCGAGTCTTAACCCTGCTTCCTGAGGTTTCTGAGGTACTTGAAAACGGCAATGATGGTTTTGGCGTCGTTGATCTCACCCTGGTCGATCATCTCCTCCACCTTTTCCAGGGGAATCCAGCGCACGTTGATATCTTCCCCGGGGTCTAGATGCTGCTCTCCCTTGGTGAGCCCGCTGGCGTAGAAAAGGTGTAAAACCTCGTTGGTGTAGCCGGGGGTGGGATAAATATGCCCCAGGGACTCCCAGTCTTCGGCACTGTAGCCCGTCTCCTCCTGGAGCTCCCGGCGCGCGCATTCCAGGGGCGGCTCGCTGCGGTCAATGGTCCCCGCGGGGATCTCCAGCATCTTGCGCCCCGCTGCGGGCCGGTACTGTTCCACCAGGAGCACCTGCCCGTCCTTGACCACCAAGGTGGCCGCGGCTCCGGGATGATCAACCATCTTAAACTGCCTTACCCTGCTGCCAATCCAGACGTCCTTGGTTGTAAACCTGAACACAACTATCACCTCTCGTCAGTAATTCTGGCAAAAGGCAGAGACTCCTTTTGCCCGGGGCCGGTCACCCTTTCTTTTTGCCTGCAGTAATCTGGACAGTAAGGGTGGTTATACTATTCCTTGACACTATGGAAAGGAATGGTGCCCCGTGACTGCCCAAGCCTTAATCTATCCCGTTTTACTCCTGCTCGTGGGCGGATTTGTGCTCCTCACTGTACCCCGGGACAACCTGCGCCTGCTGCTGCCCTACGGAGCAGTTTTGGGCGGGCTCCTGGAGTATCTGGAAGGCCTGATCACCGGCGGCCTGGGGATCACTGCCTTCCACAACGTGGGCCTGATCCAAGCCGGAAGCAATCCGCTGCTCTCCTACATCGTCTGGACCTTCATCGCGGTCTTTTTCCTCCACTTCTGGCCCCGCTCCAACGAACCCCTGGGTTACCTGTATTTGCTGGGCTGGGCTCTTCTGGCCACCGGTTTCAGCCAGGTGGTGAAGGGGGCAGGCCTGTTCAGCTACGCGGAGTGGTTCTACCCCATTCCCATGCTGCTGCTGTTTGCCGCCCGCTTTGCCCTCAAGGTGTGGGTGGCCAAACGCTGCGGTTTGCTCAGCTAGGCGGCGTTCACAAATTGTGGGGCGGCGGGAGGAACCCCATCTCACCGTGGAGAAGTCTGGAGGTGAAGCTAGTAACTTCCTCGTGGGGTGGGACAGATGAAAAAGTGCTGCGCACCAGTGGTTATCCTTGCACTACTTATGGCGGTCTCTGCCGCTTCTGCCCAAAGCAGCAGCGTGCAGGATCCAGCGGCCTTGGAAGCATTCTTTGACGGAGTGTTTTCCGTTCAGCTCAGGCAGAACAAGATCCCCGGCGCCGAGGTTGTGGTGGTTGCCCAGGGCGAGATTGTGTTGGCCAAAGGCTACGGTTTCGCCGACTTGGCAGAGGAGATCCCCATGGAGCCCGGGATCACGGTCCACCGGCCAGGTTCCATTTCCAAAATCCTGGTCTGGCTGGCCGTGATGCAGCTGGTGGAACAGGGGAAGCTGGACCTCTATGCCGATGTCAATACCTACCTGGACTTCACCATCCCCCCGCGCACCACTTCCACCAAGGACGTTCCCCCCATCACCCTCCACCACCTCATGACCCATACGGCAGGTTTTGAGGACGAGGTGGCCTGGACGATTGTGGCAGATCCGGAACTGCTCAAGCCCTTGGGGCAGTATGTGAAGGAACATCTCCCCGCCAGGGTCTTTACGCCCGGATCGATCATGGCCTATTCCAATTACGGCACAGCCCTTGCCGCCTATATTGTGGAACGGGTGAGCGGCCAGCCCTTTGCCGCCTACGCCCAGGAGCAGCTCTTGACTCCCTTGGGCCTCACCTCCACCACCTTCCGGCAGGAGCTCCCCGGGGACCTGGCGGCCCGCCTGAGCCGGGGTTACCGCTATGAAGCCGGGCGCTACATAGCCGGCGGCTTCGAGTATGTGCAAAACTACCCCGCCGGGGGCTTAACCACCAGCAGCCTAGATATGGCCCGGCTGCTTTTGGCCTTGCTCAGTTTAGGCGAGCTGCCCGGACCAAGCCCGGAGCAGTCCGCAGAGGACGAGGGCCCGGAGCGCCTTTTAGCTGAAGAGACCATGCGGACCATGCTGAGCCGGCAGTTTGCCGCGCATCCCGAGCTCCCTGGGATGACCTACGGCCTCATGGAAGCGGAGTACAACGGCCGCAGAATTTTAGGCCACGGCGGCGATACCTTCCTGTTCAGCAGCGGCCTCTACTTCCTCCCCGAGGAAGATGTGGGCCTGTATGTGGTGTACAACTCCCCGGCAGGCAGCGAGCTGCGGGGTCTGGTCCTCAAGGCCTTCCTGGACCGCTATTTCCCCCCGGCAGAAGGGGCAGGGCCCCAGCCGCGCCCCATCACCGAGGGCACGGAAGCCAACTACCGGGGGGTGTACCACAGCTCCCGCTCCAATTTCACCGGAGTGGAATCGGTGGTGCGCCTGGCGCAGCCCCTCACTGTGGATGTGGATTCCCAGGGCTATCTCCTGCTGCAGGCGGGCGGAGCGGTCCAGCGCTTCGGGGAAATCGCCCCCGGGCTGTTCCAGGAGCTGCACGGGGACGCTAAGATCGCCTTTGTGTTCGACGACGGCAGAGCGGTGCGCATTCTGCTGCCGGGTCCAGGGGCCTGGCTGCGCACGCCTTGGTATCAGACGCCAGCCTTTTTAACCACCCTTGTGGCCGGCTCCTGCCTGTTCATGCTGGGCACGCTCATTGCCTGGATCCGGGGGGTGTTCAGGATTCGCCCCAGGCACAAACCCCTGGTTTTACCCAAGGCGCTGGCGGTCCTGTTTATCCTGCTCTTTTTCACCGCCCTTGTGCTGGGGGCAGAAGTGCTGAACACGCTCCATCCTGAATACGATGTGCCCATGGTGGTTTTAGAACCTTCCTCTACCCTTAACGTGCTGCTCGTGCTCACGAAGATTCTAGTGGGGCTGGGCGCGGTGATGCTTCTCACCGCCATCTACCTCCTGGCCGCGAAAGGAGGCAGCCTCGGGCAGAGAATTCACTATGTGCTGCTCACCCTGGACGTGCTCGCCGTGATTTTCGTGTTGTGGCAGCTTAACCTCTGGTGATGGGAGGTTAAATACTGACGGATAGGAGAGCGCCATGGCTTTAATTAAGGAGTTCCTCGAAGACTACAGGGGTAAGATTGGTCACTTTCAGCACCTGGCGGAGGTCTGTGCCTACCAGTGTGAAAGTGCACTGAAACGGCAGGGCCTGCGGGTTTTAGTTACCTCCAGGGCCAAACGGCTGGATAGTCTCGCCTCGAAGGTTGAGGACCGGGCGCAGGAAAAGAACTACCGGAGTATTGCCGAGATCTATGAAGATATAGTTGACCTGGCTGGGGTGCGCATCGCCCTGTTTTTCCCCCAGGACCAAAGAGAAGTGGATCAGTTTATCCGCTCCAACTTCAACGTGGACAGTGTGAAGGATTTCCCGGAGGCCTTAGGCCATCCCGGAGCCTATCCCAAGCAGTTTTTAGGCTATGTGGGCCGCCATTATCGCCTCTACTTAAAACCTGAATCCCTTCCCCCAGAAGAGCAGCACCTGGCCAACTACGTCATCGAGGTGCAGGTGGGCTCTGTTTTGATGCATGCCTGGGCCGAGGTGGAGCACGATCTGGTTTATAAATCCACCGGAAGTTTTCTCTCCCAGGACGAGTACGCAATCCTGGATGAGCTCAACGGGCTGATGTACGAGGGCGAGATGGCCCTGGAACGTCTGCAGACCGCGGTGAAAAGGAGGATCAACGCTGAGCAGCACCCCTTTTTCAACCACTATGAGCTCGCCTCCTACCTCACCGATCAGAAGCGCAGAGCACTCCCGGGCCCCGAATGCCGCTTTTCCATCGGGCGCACCGATGTGCTGTTCCAGTTCCTGAAGACCATCGGCCTCAACTCTGTGCCGGCCCTGCGCCCCATCCTGCAGACCTGCCGCTTCAGCCCGCAGGCGGAACCCCTGGCCCAGCAGATCGTAGACCAGCTGCTTGTGAATAATCCCGATCTGTACGGCGCCTACGATCGGGCCCGGACCACCGTTGGTGCCACCGACCCCTTCGGCACTCCCTACGAAACCCTGTCCTTCTTCTCGGAAACTGGCGGCCTGGGCCCCTTTATGCGCAGCTGGATCGGGGTTGAACGGGCTTTGGGGCAGGTCCTCCACCAAGTGCTCAGGGGTGAACCCGCGGATCTGGTTCTAGATGGCCAAACGGAAGAGAAACTCCGGCGGGCCAAAAAGCTGCGGAACCAAATCGTCTTTGGCAGCGCACCGCCCAGTGAAGAAGAACTGGAACGGGGGGAGGAGTTTTTACAGGGCTTCCTCAGTTTTCTCCAGCAGGGAGCAGTCGAACCTAGTTTGCAAGAACAAAAAGCTTAAGACGCATATTTTTACACACTCTTAACAGCACACTCCTAAGGAACGGAGCATTCATTGTGGAATGTAGTTGGTAGAGACGTGCAGAGGACGCAAAACAAAAGGAGGAGACTCGATGAACGTATATGCACAAGCGCTGGAAAAACACAAGGAGTGGCGCGGCAAGGTGGAAATTATCAGCAAAGCCACGGTTAAAAACTCAGCTGACCTCAGCCTAGCGTACTCCCCAGGTGTGGCTGCCCCCTGCCGGGAAATTGCAGAGAATCCCGAACGAGTCTGGGATTACACGTGGAAGGGCAACACCATTGCCGTGGTTTCCGATGGCACCGCGGTTCTGGGCCTGGGCAACATCGGCCCCGCGGCGGCGCTGCCGGTTATGGAAGGCAAGGCGGTTTTGTTTAAGGAATTTGCCAATGTCAATGCCATTCCCCTCTGCCTCAACACCCAGGATGTGGACGAAATCGTGCAGATTGTGAAATCCCTGGAACCCACCATCGCCGGGGTAAACCTAGAAGACATCTCCGCCCCCCGCTGCTTCGAGATTGAGCGGCGCTTGAAGGAAGAGACCAACATGTTCGTCTTCCACGACGACCAGCACGGCACGGCCGTTGTCACCCTGGCCGGCCTGATCAACGCCCTGAAGGTTGTGGGCAAGGATAAAGATGCGGTGATCGTGGTGAACGGAATCGGCGCCGCTGGTGCGGCCATCGTCCTCACCCTCTTGGAAGACGGCTACAAAAACATCATCCCCTGCGGCCGCCACGGCAGGTTGATCCCGGGCGATCCCGCCAACAATCCTTGCCAGGAGGAGATTGCCCAGGCCACCAATCCAGAGGGCATCAAGCAGACCCTGGCGGAAGCCATGCGGGGCGCAGATGTGTTCATCGGCGTCTCCGTGGCCAACGTGGTCACCCCCGAGATGGTTAAGAGTATGAACGATCAGCCCATCATCATGGCCCTGGCTAACCCTGAACCGGAGATCTCCGTGGAGCTGGCCCTGGAAGCGGGGGCGGCTGTTGTGGCCACCGGGCGTTCCGACTACCCCAACCAGATCAACAACGTGCTCGGCTTCCCCGGCATCTTCCGGGGCGCCCTGGATGTACGGGCCACCGAGCTGAACTGCGCCATGAAAATCGCGGCGGCCCACGCCATTGCCGGCCTGATTCCAGAGCCGACCGCTGAGTGCATCATCCCTTCACCCTTCGATTCCCGGGTAGTCCCGGCTGTGGCCCAAGCGGTGGCCGATGCAGCCAGAAAAACAGGCGCTGCACGGGAGGTGTAGGCATGGGGTGTCCCTTCGACCAGGTGGTTGAGCGCCGCAGCACCGGCTGTGTCAAGTGGGATGGCCTTTTGGAGTCCTTCGGCCGGGAGGATCTGCTGCCCATGTGGGTGGCAGACATGGACTTCCGGCCCCCCGAGGCAGTGGTCCAAGCGGTGACCCAGCGCGCCCAGCACGGCATTTACGGTTACGAAAAAAGGCCAGCCAGCTTCGATGAAGCTGTCCTGGGCTGGCTCCAGAGCCGCCACGGCTGGGATGTTGATCCCGCCTGGCTGATCCATACGCCGGGGGTTGTGGCCGGCCTGACCTTTGCCGTGCTGGCCCTCACGGAACCGGGTGAGCGGGTGGTGATTCAGCCCCCTGTTTATCCCCCGTTCTTTGCCATTCTGCGCAGCAACGGCCGGGAAGTGGTGGAAAACCCCCTGGTGGAATCGGGGGGCAGGTATGTTATGAACTTCGAGGAGCTGGAGGAGTTCTTCCGCTCCGGCGTGAAGACCATGATGCTCTGCAGCCCCCACAATCCCGTGGGCAGGGTCTGGACGAAAGAGGAACTGGAAACCCTGGCCGAACTGGTGCTCAAGTACGATGTGACGGTGCTCAGCGACGAGATCTGGTCTGATCTGGTCTTTGCCGGGTCCAAGCACATTCCCTTCGCCACCCTGGCGCCGGAGATCGCCCAGCGGACCGTCACCTTCAATGCCCCCAGCAAGACCTTTAACATCGCAGGGCTCTACGTCTCCAACGGAATCATCTCCAACCCGCAACTCCGGGCCAAGATCTGCCAGCTCATGGAGCGCCTTTCCGTGGGAGCCATAGGCTTCTTTGGCTTGGTGGCCGCGGAAGCAGCCTACAGATCCGGAGCCCCTTGGCTGGATTCCCTCCTAACCTACCTAGAGGAGAACGGCAATTACGTCCGGCAGGAGCTGGGCCGGATTGCCCCGCAGATCAAGATTAACAAGCCCGAGGGCACCTATGTCCTCTGGCTGGATTGCCGGGAGCTCGGCCTTCCCTACGAAGAACTGAACCAGTTCTTCGTACAGCACGCGGGTCTAGCTCTGAACGAAGGTTCCGCCTTTGGCTCCGCGGGCCTGGGCTTTCAGCGCATGAACATCGGCTGCCCCAGAAGCCTGATCGGCGAAGCCCTGCGGAGAATCGAACACGCACTTTCAGCCCTATAGGAGCACATACACCAAGGGGGCGTTGCAGAACTACTCGATTGAGTAGGAGCAACGCTCCTTTTTGTGTCTCTTGGCCTGAAAATGCGCCCAGA
>Ga0079223_10000182_pt1 | contig 26763 bp, 26 predicted proteins | sample Stecom2011_FD_75072 | JGI IMG/M metagenome (GOLD analysis project Ga0079223, IMG submission 75072) | Agricultural soil microbial communities from Utah to study Nitrogen management - Steer compost 2011 | ecosystem: Environmental > Terrestrial > Soil > Agricultural land | place: USA: Utah...
CAATCTGCCGTGAACTATCCTGACACCAGTTATTTATTTGTCAGGTTTACTGCTGTAGAATATCTTTTGTTCTCATAATTGATTTCAGGCAGATGGATTCCAGGTGAATATACCAGTATATCTGTTAAATACCCGATTATATTTGCAGCAAATAATGGTTTTGCTACAACAGGAATGTTTGCAAGAATTATTGACTTTTGATTTTTATTTGCACTTTTTACGGTTTACGAACCTCTTATTCTACTGTAGAACTCTTTAATAACCGGATTAACCTTGACATCATTAACCCGGATCGGTTTTTGTAAACTGATTCCTTTTAAGGTTTTACATCTGCTCAGGGCAACATATAACTGTCCTTGTGCAAATGCGCCGCGAGACAAATCAATATGTACTTTCTCAAATGTTTTGCCCTGGCTTTTATGAATTGTAATTGCCCATGCATGAATCAATGGAAACTGTGTATAAGAACCTGTAACTTTCGAAACTATCTTATTCTTCTTTTCGTCATAAACATACTGCAGGTTTTCCCAGCTCTCCCTGTTTACACTTAATTTTTTCTCTTCTGTTTCCACAACAACAAACCGGTCTGACAATTCCTTTACTATCCCGATTGTCCCGTTTACCCATCTGTGGTTCAGGTCGTTTTTGGTAAACATTACCTGCGTACCGATTTTTAATTTCAGGTTTAGCGGAGCCGGAAGCCTGTCTGAACCAAACTTTCCGGTAATTATGCCCTGATATACATGTTCTTTGCTTCTAATACCAGACAGCTTGCTGTTATTTATATGAGCAGCAGTCATATTATCTGGTGTTAATACTATTATACCGTCGTCAGCTCTGCAGCAAGTACAACACCGACTATTAAATTCGGAAACTGTTTCCGCGATCTCATTTCCTTCACGAATATTGGAAAGCAATTCAATAAACCCCGGATCCTGCTGTCTGAATACTTTTGTCAGTTCTGTAATACGTATTTTAGTCAAGTTCATACAGAAGGAACTCAGAAAATACGGAGTCTTGTATCTGGAATAAATGAACCCGGATTCCTCTTTATTTGCTATAACAGGCGGTAATTGGAACATGTCACCAACCAGAATTAACTGTACACCTCCAAACAATTCGTTTTCCCTGCCGGTATTTTTCCTCAAAGAGATATCAATAAGATCCATAAGGTCTGCACGCACCATGGATATTTCATCAATAATCAGATAGTTTAATTGCTGAAAAAGTCTTCTGTTCCGAAGAGGTTTTAAATCATCAGGATCAGTTAACGCGGGTGGTATGCGGAAAAACGAATGAATAGTCTGTCCGCATACATTCAGTGCCGCAACACCTGTGGGTGCAATAACCGGAGCATCAAGGCCAATAACTTCACGTAAATATCTTATGAATGTAGATTTTCCGGTACCAGCCTGCCCAGTAACAAAAAGGGGTGCCTGCCTTGATTCTATAAAAGAAACTGCAGTTTTATATTCTGCTGTTTCAATATTGTTATTATTCTGTCTGGAAATGGTTTTAATTTCTTTCTTTAATTTCATTTTAGCTTTTCAGTATCCGTTTTTTTCATCAGATTACGTTTAAAAAACGTACCCCAAAAACAGTTACAGGACACAAACGACAAGAAAAAGACTTTTTATTGTTTAACAAACGAACGAACAGATGGAAACATTAAACGGCAGACCATGCTGGAATCTCAGGAAAAAATAAATTCAGGCAGTACCAGGTAAAAGATAACGCCCCCATTTGATTGAACACATTTATCATCTTGAATATTATATTAATGAATATACTGTATTGCGAATCTGTTTGCAGTTCATTGCCAATAATCAGGAGTTTGAAATGAAAACGTGTCTATACAGATCTATAAAAACGGTTCTTTTATCACTTTTGGCAGTTTTTGCTGTTTTAATATCACCTCTGTTTTCACAACCCTCCTACGATGATTACAAACTTGTATGGTCGGATGAGTTTGACGGCAGTGGACTACCCAATTCTTCAAACTGGGGTTATGAGGAAGGGTATGTGAGAAATGATGAACTTCAGTATTATACCCGTCAAAGAGAAGAAAATGTACGTATGGAAGACGGTTTTCTTGTAATCGAGGCAAGAAGGGATAACTGGAACAGCCATGAGTACACATCAGCAAGCCTTTATTCCAGAGGCAAACGGGAATTTCAGTACGGAATATTCGAAATGCGGGCTAAAATCGATGTACGTCAGGGTTCCTGGCCTGCTTTCTGGACCCTTGGTGTAAACGGAGAATGGCCAAGTAATGGTGAAGTAGATATAATGGAGTATTATGCCGGGAAACTTCATGCAAACGTTGCCTGGGGAACCGAAACACGATGGCAGGGTGCATGGGATTCGGAAACAAAGGCGGTTGGAAGCGATTTCGCAAATGATTTTCATATCTGGCGCATGAAATGGACCAAAGATGTAATTGAGCTGTACGTTGATGATTTTCTTCAGAATACTACAGATTTGAGTAAAACGATCAACGGATCTGACGGACGCAATCCGTTTCATCAGAAAGCATATATTATGCTTAATCAGGCTATAGGCAGCAATGGCGGAGATCCTTCAGGTACCAGGTTTCCCATCAAGTACCTGATAGATTACGTTCGGGTTTATCAGGAATCACCAGATACCGTTCCCCCATCTGTAATTGATATTACTGCCTCCAAAGACGGTACTGCAGTGATACATTTTTCTGAAAAACTTGATAAAAACAGTTCCGAAAAAGTATCGAACTATTCGGCAAACAACAGCAAGTATTCAATATCTTCAGCAAAAATTCAGAGTGATTTGAGAACTGTTCTACTGACAATCACCGGGCTCTCTGAAGGTGATGATCTAAGTGTTACTGTCAAAAACATTTCTGATGATTCAGAAATACACAACACCCTTACAGAAGCAAACATACAGACGACAGTCGGTCCGTCAAGTTCCAAACTGACAGGAACAGTTATTGGTAAAGGAACACCCTGGAATAATACACCAGGTACAGAATATGAATCTGCACTTGACGGGAATACTTCAACATTTGCCGATTGTGTCGGAGATACAGTTTTTGTGGGGTACGACTTCGGGTCTGGTAATGAAATGATTATTACTGGTATAAGATATTATCCCCGCGATGATTACAGTGACAGAATGAAAAACCGTTCTATTGAAGTATCCGCAGACGGGAAAACATGGGAAAAGATTTTCACAATAGCACAAGTTCCCCGGGAAACAGAATTCAATACCGAATACATAGCACACTCCAGACCAGTCAGGTTTGTACGCTACAACGGAAGCGGCGGATATCTTAATGTTTGTGAGATAGAGTTTTTGGGTTATCCTTCAATTCCAACATCGTCATCCGGAAATTTCAAAAAAAGGTTTTACGAATTACAGAATGATTTTCATTCAGATCTACCTGTAAAATATACTCTTTACACACTTTCTGGCCGTGTCCAGGAATCGTATGTTGTAAATAACCCAAAGACATTTAATAATCTGAAAAAAAGAAACACAGCTGTATCCAATGGCCTTTATATGGTAGAGATACGCTCCCGGAATGGCAAGAAACTCCTATACAAAGGTTTGACAGGGCGCTGATTATGTAAAGGTATTGGTGGTTTTCATGATAAATATTTTGAAAACCAGTTAAGTGCCAGTTCTGCTACTTTTTCCAGAGCTCCCGGTTCTTCAAACAGATGAGTTGCTCCTGGAACAATATCCATACGTTTTGCTTGTACATTAAGGATATCATATGCTCTGTTATTGAGCTCTATAACTATATCATCTTCCCCCCCAACTATTAAGAGTGTTGGAGCTGATATTTTTGCAAGAGCCTCTCCGGCCATATCAGGTCTTCCGCCTCTTGAAACCACAGCTTTTACATTTTTTCTTCCAACAGAGGAAACCAAAGCTGCCGCAGCGCCAGTGCTGGCTCCAAAATACCCTATTTGAAATTCCCTGGTTTCGGGATTGTTGAAAAGCCACTCTGTTGTTCCACTCAGTCTTTTTGAAAGCAGATCAATATCAAATCGAAGATCAGCAGTAATAAGATCCCTAGCCTCTTCTGAACGGGTCAGTAAGTCGAACAGAAGTGTTGCAAAGCCACCTTTGTTTATATACTTGGCTACGAAACGGTTCCGTGGACTGAATCTGCTGCTGCCGCTCCCATGCACGAAAGCCACTATTCCTTTTGCATTCTCCGGAACATAAAGATTTCCGTCAAGCACTATATCCTGTGAAGGGATTGTGATTTTTACTTCGTGTTCAACATTTCTTTCAATCGACATTTTACGGTTCCCTTTCGTGCAAATGTTAATAATGTTCAAGTTATACCTGAATGAAGACGATCAGTTTATGATAAGCTTCATAGCGACACTGCCGCATAAAGGGTTTTATATCTGTAAAGGTCATATCTGCATAATCATTTTTCGGTGTCGTTGTCAAGATTTTCATAAATCGCATCTCACTGAGCTGTTCTTGAAATTTGAAATATTTAAATGGAAATTCTAAACAGGATTAAAGAATTATCGAGCGGTAATATATAGTAACAAGCTTTCCGGCAGTCACATTTACTCATCAGTATTTCACATTTCATCAAATATCCAGAACGACATGAGCTTTCCACAAATTATTGCTATATTGTACTTTAAATTCATGAAGAGTTACGGCTTTTACATCAACGGCAAGATTGTGTTTTTTGTAATCGATTTTTTCTCCTACAGCAGTTCCAGTAAAAACCATACTGTTATTCTCACTGGTTATTTTTACATTTCTGAACCTGCAGATAAGCTGATATGCATCTTTAAAAAAGATCAGTTCCTGAAGAACATCGAAAAGAAGCATATCGATTTCTGTTTCGTTCAGTTCAATTTTTTTGTTTTCATTATTTTCATTAAGGTTTTCGATATTTTTCAGATTTTCTACCATCAGGCCGGCAGTAGCATCAGATGCTGCCATAAAAAGTTCTTCACGAGTACTCCCCCACGCTTCAAATGCAACATCAGCAATAAATTTGTCTTCAATATATTTATAAGGCATGGGTTTTCATCCTTTGATATTTCCAACAGGTAAAAATTTGACAATAGGGTGACTGATTCCGGCCATATTTGCAGCATCAATTACATCATCAATATTTTTATAAGCTTTCCCGGCCTCTTCAGCAAGCCCGGCATACGAAACGGATCGGGTATAGATTCCTTCTTTCTCCATACGAATTTTTAATTCTTTTCCTCTGAACTGTTTCCTTGCCTGTTTTCTGCTCATCACCCTGCCGCTTCCATGCGTTGTGGAATAGAACGTCTGTTTTCCGCTCTTTACTCCAGAAAGAAGGTAGGAACCGGTTTCCATGCTGCCGCCAATTATTACCGGCTGGCCAGTTTTTTTATACTCCTGAGGAATTCCTTCCATATCCGGGCCGAAAGCGCGTGTTGAACCTTTTCTGTGTACAAGCAGTTTTTTACGGACACCATTAACATCATGATACTCCAGCTTTGCTGTATTGTGAGCTATATCATATACCTGATGTATTGAAAGCCTTATTGCACTTACACCAAATACATCTGCAAAAACTTCACGTACCTGATGAGCAATCATCTGACGATTTGCAAATGACATATTTATCGCACACTTCATGGCACTGAAATAATCCTGACCCACACCTGATCTGAAAGGTGCACATGCCAATTCTCTGTCGGGGACCGATATTCCATATTCAGGCATTGCTTTCAGAAAAACCCGAAGATAATCTGTGGCAATCTGATGCCCGAACCCGCGGCTTCCGCAGTGAAACATTATTACCACCTGCCCGGGAAAAATCCCGATTGATTCTGCAGCTTTGGTATCAAAAATCAATTCTTTCTTAACAACCTGAATTTCCAGATAGTGATTTCCGGATCCTAGAGTACCTAATTGATGATATCCTCTTTCAACGGCTCTTTCACTTGTTTTTGATGGATCTGCACCGTCGATACATCCCAGTTCCTCTGTACGTATAAGATCTTCCTGCCATCCAAAACCATTTTCAACACACCACCTGGCTCCATTTGTCATAACATTTCTGAAATCGCTTTTTGAAATTGTATATCTGCTTTTTTTACCAACACCTGTGGGGATATGGTCAAAAAGTTTATTGACAAGATTGTGAAGTTTGGGTTTCAGTTCATCGTATGTTAAAGAGGTAAGCATCAATCTCATACCGCAGTTTATATCAAATCCGATACCTCCGGGAGAAATAACACCCTCATCTGTATCCATAGCCGCGACCCCGCCGATTGGGAATCCATACCCCCAATGCCCGTCAGGCATACAGAATGAGTAGTTTACTATTCCTGGAAGCATTGCAACATTTGATACCTGATCAAAGACACCCGAATCCATTTGATCGATCAGCTTTTCTGTAGCATAGATACGGGCCGGTACCCGCATACCAGTCTTATAGGTTACCGGTAATTCCCATATTACCGGTGATATTTTTATTAATTCAGGTGGTCTCAAACCTGTTTCCTCCTGATATTGTCAAAACAGAACTGGTTATCTATATCTGTTTGCAATCTTCCATTATGCAAGAATCAGTTCATTATGAACATCAATCACGCCTTTCGTATGTTTTGCCGTATATTCTGCAGAATTGTATGCGTTCCAGTGCGGTACTTTTCCTGTCAATGTAACTATTCCGTTTTCTACCTTTACAGTAATATAATCCGTATCGACCATGCCAGTTCTTTTCATGGCAGACTCAATCTGTTCAGCAATTTCAAAGTCTTCAACTTTATGAACAGGTACAACCGAAAGTTTATTGATAACCTGAATCACACCGGTTATATTAGTTACTATATTTGCACATTCAATCTTTTGCCAATACGAATCAACTGCTCCCGACAGTTCAACCACACCTTCTTCTACATCAACACTTACAAACTCGTCATTGATATTACAGTTTAGTCTCAGTGATGTTTTTACCGCTTCGGCAACTGATTCATCAGTTAAAATATCAACATTTCCGGGATACACTATTTTTAAACGGTTGTCGACAATTGTTATTTCATGAAAGCTCCTGACAGTATCTTCAACAGCATTCAATGCTGCAAGCGAAGTTACAGTCCCATTGAGAACAACTCTCCCATCAGTCATTTCTACAGTAATGGTATCCGGGTTTACACGACTGTCTGCATAAAGCAATCCTTCGATTTCTCTCTTGATTTCTTCTTTTTCTGCCATATATACACTCCGATAAATGGAAGTTTTTCACTCTATTGTTGGTGAAAGGGGATCTGTAGGTTCCTGCCCGAAAAGTTCACCAAACTGTGCCGGAAGTTTTTGCAGGACTTTTGATAGTACTGCATCTGTTACAGCAAGTTTAAGTGTTTCCATAACAACTCTTGATAACCTGACAGCATCCGGATAACCCGTTTTAGCCCTTGCACTCACCCTGTTATAGAATTCTTCAAGTGTAAATGTATCACTTTTTGACGGGTCATTCAGAGAATGAAGGTTTTCTTTCATTTCCAGTGAAAGTTGTGCCCCAAGTTCTGCAACCAGTGTTGTTGGAAGCCGCTGACCTAAAGTAGACATACATACTTCAACTATTTTTCTAGCCTTTATATAATCCGGGATATTGCCTCTTTTGCAAACTTCTTGTATAAATTCAGTATATTGCATAGACCCCCTCTTGAAACCGGTTTAATAACAATATCAGTATTTTTGGATCTGCTCTGCTCGTTTTTAATTCTCTGGTAATTGTCTGTCAGGATATGGCCGCAATTGCAGCTTGTTAAATAAATCAAACATCTGATTTGTAAATAATTTATCAGATTCGAGCTTTTTAATACAAGTATAAGCAAATAACAATCCTCTGATTTTTAAAGCAATCTTGTGGTATATATGTTGCGTAATAAATCAGAAACGGCAAATATAATGCCGCTTAACCATTTAAAGGAGGAGTTATGAAAGAAATCAGAAAAAAAGTTGCATTCTCTGCAATTCCAGTTACTGTACTTGCACTTACTGGTATTGCCATGAGAAAAATGTCGGGGAAGGATCATGGTTTATCAGAACATGTCAGGGAGATAACCATGGATGCCTGTAAAGAGATCGAAACTTCATGTCAGGAACTTCAGGAAAAAATCGAAAGTCGATCAGCCCAGTATCTCGAAAAAAACATCGATAACATTTTTGATAACATGAAGTCAAGGCTTGATCATATCTCTTCAAAGATCAAATCACGACTTGGGGAATATGAAATGAAAAACCCTTCGAAAGCAGAATGAATGATTCTGTTATAAGACTGTGTTGATCATCGGTTTGGCAGATCAACACAGTTGAAATTTATTTTTCCATTTTTACAGAAAAGACATACATTCCTGTGGTGCGTTTTTTCATGCTGCGCGCATCTACACTTTATACGTTCAATGAGAGAATAGAAAAAATGCAAAAAAATTCAGATTATATCCAGTTACCAGGAAAAAACTGATAAACTTTGCACAACACTGCTCAACCACGAATGAAGTTGTCAAATAGTTAATATAAATATCACAAGGTTGAAGGTGAGATAATCAGATCATTTACAACTTCTTTTACACCGGTAGTATTTTTTGCTATTTCAAATACTTTTTTATAGGTGTTCCAGTCTAATACAATACCAGACAATACTACTCTCCCGTTTGCAGCTTTTACATCGATAGTTTCGGCATTTATACTGAAATTCCTGTTAAGAGCGTTTACGATATCCTGTGCAATCATTTCATCCAGAATATCTTTGGTAGGAACAACCGTAAGAAGATTATTAACGGTAACTATACCTCCGATATCAAATGCCAGTTCTTCTGCCCTTGTTTTTTTCCAGTATGCATCAACAGCCCCTTCAAGAACTGCTGTTCCATTTTCAACAGTAATAACAATGTTATCTGTTGAGAGTCCCTGATCCCACGAAAATACATTACGCAGGCTTTCTCTCAGTTCTGTATCATCAACAGTATTCAAGTTATCTGGATAAAGAATTTTTATGTTGTTTATTACCTTTTTTACGCCAGCGATTTCCATTGCATCGTTTTGCGCTGCCTGTTTTGACATCCATGTCGGAGCCGTTCCGTCCAGATATACTGTTTCATCATCGATACGAACCTGAATTTTTGTTTCATCTATCCGGTTGTCCCATTTCAAATGTTCCAGAATACGCCTTTTTGTTTCTTCATTACTGTATATCATTTTTATTGTCCTCCGACTTGAATACTGATGGGAGGGATGAATTCAGAATCGAGCTCCGCCCCCGATTGGGGATTATTAAACTCCAAATTTGAAACATAACTGAAAACAAATCTGTAGATAAACGAAAAAGAATTCCTGCCCGGGGGACGCTGTTGGCCGAACATAGTCGGGGGCACAAAACTGCTGCACCACATATACAGGAGCGTCCGATTCTTAATTCTTAACTCTTAATTCTTAATTAAATAGTGCTATTCACTCTTTTTGCCCTTTTACCATTCCTGATCTTTCATTCTTTATTAAAATGATCTCTTCGATATATGAAACATGATCCTGCTCATCATCATAATTATTCTCTATTTGGGCATAAACATCTTCAGAAAGATCCAGGTTAAAAAGTTCTGCATACAGGTTGTTCATTATTTTTTCATTAGCCAGCAGTGCCTGAAGTATCTGGTAAACTCCTGAACCGAAAACGATATCCTTGAAAAAAGGTATATGCACATCGGGATGCTCAGAAACAATGTTTTCCTGCAATTCTTCACAGAGTAAATAAAGGTTTTCCTTATGTTCTGTATGGTCCTGACAAATATTCTTTATCTGATTCAGAATATCTGCATTGTGAATTTCAGAAAAGCTTTTTTCATAAATTTTAATAACATATACTTCACACATTTCCAGTTTTAATAATTTTTCCCGCACCTTCTTTCTGTCCATAAACACCCCCCTTTTCAGGATCATATCCATAGGGAATGCTGCAATTAGTGTACCATTGCTGATGATTTTAATTTCCCTGAACATTAATTATTCCTTTACACACAACCCATTTCTGGCGATAGTTGCATGATAGTGAGTAAACTGAAGCCGATTGTGGTTTCGATATCAATTATGGAAGTTACCGGTTACAGTTACTAACAACGATCATGGAAAAGGGGTACTTATTGGTCAGATGAGTTGTCAGGTAGATATGGTTTTTACAGCCAAGAAACCCTTTGGGTACCAGGTGCAGCAATTGGATGTTTATTGTTACTAAAATAAATCGTCTCAATTCAGGTTTTATTTACCTGGTGGTATGAATCTTATGCGGTTTTCTTTCCAGGTTTGAGGTTCTGGCGGAGCGAATTCCGGATAACGCTCAATTAATTCCCGAAACTCTTTTTTTGCAAGATTTACATCCAGATCTTTTGATTGAGCATTATTTAGATATCGATTAAACCATCTTAAGGCAGAATCCGGCTTATCTTTGTAATACCGAAAAAGGAATGCCATATTTTTGGCAACCAAAGGGTTTTGAGGTTCATTTTTATAGGCCATGCGAAGCTGTTCTTCTGCATTATCATATTTTCCCATTTTAACCAGTAAAGAACTCATAGAAACACGCACATTGATTCTGGACGGATCACGATCCAGAGCTTTTTCAAATTCTGATTCTGCTTCAAAAAACCATCCCTTTTCAGAATAAATAATTCCAAGATAGAAGTATGGTTCAACCCCTGATGGTTTTCTGTTTATTGCAGCTTTAAAATATCTTTCTGACTTTTTGACCTCTTCACCCTTTAACCATTCATTTTCATCAACGCCATAGCCGCTCCATTTCTCCTTTTTTTGTTTTTGATAACTTTTAGCCAGCCAGATACGCCCCTTTAAAACAAGGCCAGGAGCATTATCTGATTCGATTTGATTAGCAAATGCAAGGGCTTCATCAATTTTCCCCTTTTCCAGATATCTTTGGGCATTTGAAACTGTGGGTGAATAGCTGTAACTGATATGGCGCACAATAAGAAAAGCGGTGAATAACAAGAAGGAACAAAGGAACCCTGCAACAATTACAAATGTTAAAGATACACCTCTGGAAAATCGCATAATATTCTATTGTATTTTTAATTTGTGTGTTTTTCCAGACTTATTAATAAATTCCACTATCTTTTTTTGAGAATCAGTAATTGTCGTTTCAGTTGTGAATAAACTGCCGAATCTGTTTATTTTTTCCTGGAGCCTGGATATTATAAAAAAGCTGCTTTATTCCAACAAAATCGAATAAAGCAGCTTACGTTACTTTTTGAGCCTGATCAATATTTTGAATCTGTTAATCTGTTTATTTTGTATCAGCAAAAAAACTACATATGCAAAGTATTTTATCAAACTGAGACAAGTTTCTGGTCAGAAATGAACTCTTTCTCAGTATTGTATGTTTTGATCAAACGATCAATTCCAACCATTTCCAGAACTCTTCTAACCTGATTATCTTCAGCAATAATAAAAACAGATCCGTTGTTCTGCTGGACATCGCATAAACAGTGAATGAAAATGCTTATCCCTGCACTGTCAAGAAATGTGGTACGTTCAAGATTGAATACAAAATGATGATTTCCGGATTCTACCAGAGTCTGAATCTCAGTATCAAGAAATTTTGTAGACTCAATAGAATCAATATTACCAATTATGTGAATTACCTTGAAACGATCCAGGTTTCTAATCTCATACTTCATAACAGTTCCCTTTCTGCTCATCTATAATGGTTCAATTTATATTCAGAATCTGCATGTCCGGTCAATTTTAAAGCTCATAATATATCAAAATTTTGATATTTAGTCAAAGATTAAAAACCTATGCTTTCGCCCTTAGATAATCAGATATATAAACCGAATAATTTTGCCTCCATTGCTGCATTTTTACAAAAACACAAAGCGGTACATGCAATCTTTTAGATAATTCCGGGAAAACTACTCGGCGATTTTAAAATATTTATCAGATTTTTAATTCACGTTCAAAAAAAAGGTGAACCCCCCCCAACCCATCCTCAATACAGGTGTCTTTAAGTATCCATCCCTCTCTTATCATTTCTGCTGATACGAACTCAACTTCATCCAGAATTTTCTTAGGACTCTTCTTAAACCCGATTTTTATAATTCTCTCTGCACTCTCTGTCATAATCTGTTTTACCACTCTCTGTCATCATATGACGGAACAGCAGATGGAAGTTCATTAAAGGCTCTTTTAACAGTTTCGGAAAACAGGTGGCTGTCTGAAATTTCACCTTGGGTGCATGAACTTTCAACTGACCCACGCCATACAACTTCCATGTTCCTGCAATTCCATAGTTCGGTTTCCAGATCGATTTTTTTCAAAGTCCGGTTTTTAAAAGTTTTTAAACTGTAACCGCCTTTAACACGAATTACCAATAAATAATCACTTTGAACTTTACTCCAGATTGGTTCTGAAGTTTGAAGAGATACCATATCAGATTTATACAGTTTATCGTAAAAATTTGCAAGTAATTGGGATCCCGAATCCCCGGTAAAAGCGTTTTCCATTTTTTTAACACTATTGATTTTAAGATCCGGACGTATTTTTTTCAAAGTTTCTAAAAGTTTTTTTTCTAATAACAGTGTCGTATCCGGCCCATCTTCAAACAGTGCAGGGCTTAAACCAATAGTTTTATCGTAGACACTTCTACCTGTGAAGTTTTTTTCGGTATATAGATGTTTGTAAGAGTAATTACAGGGTGGTATACAAGCAGTTGTCAGAAACACCAAATTTAGCCATGTAATTAAAACTACTTTTCTGAACATAATTTACCGGGAAAATTAAACTTGTCTGATTTCATCCTCGATACAAAAATATACCTTATATTGTTTACAGTCAAACAGATATGGACAGCTTATCTGATCTTTCTCAGACGCGCTGCAAACATCCCGTCCATAGCGTGTTCAAAAGGTGTAATCTGAAGAAAACCGGCATTTGAAATAAAACGATCAGGAATAACATCCGGGTTATTGTCAACAACGAATTCCGCATGATCATTAAGAAATGACTGAATTATCAGATCGTTCTCTTCCGGTTCAATTGAACAGGTAGAATAAACTATAATTCCTCCTTTTCCAACAAGGTTAACCGAGGAATCCAGTAATTTACGCTGAATATTTGTAAGCCGTTCAATATCCTGAGGGGTACGAATCAACCTTGCTTCAGGATGTCTATGCAAAACACCGGTACCGCTACATGGTACATCGAGAAGAACTTTATCGAAATAGCCTGTAAAAGGTGGAAATACCCCGTCACAGAGAAGAGCATAAACATTTCTTAAACGCATTCTTTTCACCATTTCGATAACACTTTTCATTCTTCCCCATTTCAGTTCACAGGCAACAACAGTTCCTGTATCAGAAGCAAGTTCAGACATAAGAGCTGTTTTCCCCCCCGGAGCAGCACAGAGGTCCAGAATATGGTCACCTTTATTCACATCCATCATTGCTGTAACCCATCCTGATGATGGTGCCTGAACATTACACACGCCCTGCTGAATCATACGGATATTTTCGGGCAGCAAAGACTTTTTAAGTTTGTAATAAAGATTAAGATACCCGGATGCCTGTTCACAAATAGTACGCACATCTGCTTCAAACTGCGGTTTTGAAAGATCTCGCAGCTTTCTTCTCAAGTAAATTGATGGTTTTTCATTATTAAACTTTAATAGTTTTTTTGTATTGCTTAAACCATAATTTTTCATCCATCTCTCTATCATCCATCGGGGATGAGAAAATTCTATGGATAGTCTGCCAGCAAGATCCTTATCAGGTTCCGGTAATGAAACTGATCCTTTGTTTTTTATAATATTTCGCATTATTGCATTTACCACACTTGCATAACGGGCTGTCTGGCTGTTACTTTTTGCAAGCCGGACGGTTTCATTAACTGAAGCATGATCGGGAATTCTCATATGCAGTAACTGATAGATGCCTATTCTTAGGATCCTGTAGAGAGCCATATCTTTCGAGTCTGCATGACCAGTAAGATAATGATCGATCATATTATCAAGCGTTAATTGCCATCTTATTACACCATATACTATTTCGAAAACAAAACGCCGGTCCCTGTGATCTATGCGAGCCCCTCTTAATCCATGATCAATTATTCGGTCGAGATTTCCCGGATGTTTATCGAATTCTGTTAATATCCGAAAAATTAATTGACGAGATGTCATTTTTTACTCCAGATTCCTGTTGGTTTTTGAAAAAAATTCAATTCAGCAATATTCCTTCCGGAATATCTGTACCCAGAATAAAATCATGGATACTCATTTCCCTTTTTCCTTCCGGTTTTATGCGGATGATTCTTAAAACTCCTTTCCCACACTGTACATCAATAAAATCGGAGCCACTTTTGATCACTGTACCTGGTTTTTTACTGGTATTTTCGTCAAGAGGATAAGCCCATTCAACAGCAATTCGTTTTCCATTCATTACCATGGATGTTCCAGGGAAAGGTTTGAATGCCCTGATTTTATTAAAAATATTGATATTAGGTTCTGACCAGTCGATTTTTGCTTCCTTTTTACTTAATTTCGGAGCAGTAGTAGCATTGGAATTATCCTGTTTTAATGGGTGAATTGTACCATTTTGAAGCATATTAATGGATTCAACAAGAGCCTGGGCACCAAGCCTGCTTAATCTCATGTAAAGCTCAGGAGTTGTTTCCTGATCGCCGATCTGAACTTTTTTTTGAAGGATTAATTCGCCAGTATCTATTCCCTTATCGATTCTGAAAATTGTGACACCGGTTTCTTTTTCACCTGATTCAATTGCACGCTGAATTGGTGCGGCTCCGCGATAAGAGGGAAGCAGTGATGCATGAATATTGATTGTACCCAAAGGCGGGATAGAAAAGATCGTTTCTGGAAGAATTCGGAAAGCAACTACAACAAAAATGTCAGCTTTTAGATCTGAAAGTGTTTTGGCTAATTGTGGATCTTTTAGATTCTGTGGTGTCAGAATTGGTTCAATATTACGGTTTCGGGCATATGAGGAAATTGGGGATTCAACTGTTTTGCGTCCCCGGCCCTTTGGTTTTGCTGGTGTACTTACAACTCCAACGACTTTGTGGTATTCCATAAGAGTTTCCAGAGAACAAATTCCAAAATCTGCAGATCCCATAAAAACGATTCTCATATCACCCCTGCTTTAAATGTTAATTGTATAAAATATGAAATTAAAACACCTGATATGATGGAAATTTAACATAATTGGATTTTTTATACTATAAGCCTCCAGAACCGGATTTGATTTTATGAGTGCCAAGTGGTAATTTTTCTTTTTAAGTTGATTCATTCTTGTAGTTGTTTTTTTGTCATGGAGGGAGATTTTCATGTCTTCTGCGTTCAGTCCTATTGAAGAATTTGATCTTTTATGTCGATTTTGTGGAAAAATTCACCCTGCACAACTCGACAGGAGTATTGCCGAAAATGGAAGAACTGTAGACAGAAATTCTACCTTTGAGTATTTTTGTACCAAATGTCAGAAAACTGTCTGTTTTAAAGGAACTGATCTTCTGGAAAAACCTGCATCAAATTCAGATTCAGAAAAAGATGAAGAGAATAAAAATCAAGAAGAGGATAAGCAGACCAATAACACTCCTGTTGAAATACTTGATTACTCACCTAAAAATCATTATCACATAGGTGAATGGATTAAACATAAAAAATTCAAGGAGAATGGTCTTATTGTTGGAATAGACAACGGAAAACCAAAGAAAATAATTGTAAATTTTGAAAAATCCGGTATCAAAAAACTCATCGAAGACATCTGATAAGAGAAAGTACAGTGAGTCTCATTTCAATTTTTTTCATTGCAGTGGGACTTGCGCTTGATTCATTTGCGGTTTCGATAACAAGTGGAATAACAATCAAAAACATAAAAATCCGGCACGCTTTTGTAATAGCCGGATTTTTTAGTTTTTTTCAGGCAATAATGCCGCTTGCAGGATGGTGTACCGGTTCAAGAATAAAATGCTGCATCGAAAAATATGATCAGTGGGTTGTTTTTGCAATTCTTTCCATAATCGGAATAAAAATGATCTATGAAGCTTTTCAATTAGTAGAAGAAACAGAAAAATATAAAAATCCGCTCCAGGTCTCTGTTCTTTTTATCCTCGCAATTGCAACAAGTATTGATGCTCTTGCGGTTGGTTTTTCAATCTCTGTTCTTAATGGCACGATTTTCCTTCCGGTAATCATTATCGGTTCAATAACCTTTCTAATGTCTTTTATTGGTGTTTATATCGGAAATTGTTGCGGCAACCTCTTTGAAAAAAAAATAGAAATCGCAGGAGGACTGGTTTTAATAGGCATTGGAGTCAAAATTTTAATTAGTAATTATTAATATTTTCCGATTTCGTATTTATTTTGTAATTTCCTTGAATTCCTCATTATCCCACAACTTTGAAAGTTCCTTGTCTTTTATCCACAGATGAACATCACTGAACCCTTCGGCAACCGATTTTCTTAACCAATACAGTGCTTTTTCCGGGTCGTTTTCAAGACAATAACATTGTGCAATACGCCAGTAAGCCCTTGGCGCATCCCTTTTCCTTGCAGCCGCATTCCTGAAATCCTCTATAGCATTCTCAAATAACCCGATTGCTTTTAATGCCATTCCCCTATTCATAAAACCAGTAATTTGGGCACCATTGTACTCTCCTGGAGAGAGACTTCGTATAGCAACAGACAAAGCCTCTATCGCAGCCTCATATCTTTTCATCCTCACCAGTGAAATACCTTTGTTCAGTATTGCAAGTGAATGTGATGGAATAATTTCCAGTGTGCTGTCATAATCATTTACAGCTTTTTCGTATTTACCCATTCTGTAATATGTTGATCCTCTTCCAAAATACGAATTCGCGAGCCTTAACTCAGGGTTGTGCTTATAGGAGCCGGTACCCAGTGCTATCGCAGCGGTATAATCCTCTATCGCTTTTTTGAATTTTTTCAAGCTTTTGCAGGTCGAAGCCCTCTTGCGGTATGCATCAGCATATGACGAATCGATACTGATCGCCAGTGAATAATCATCCAGAGCTTTTTGAGACTTGCTATTGATATCGTGTACAACTGCCCTGTTTGTTATTGCCTCTGTATTTGTACTGTCAAGTTCTATTGCCTTTGTATAAGAAATAACAGCACTGTCGTAAAACTCCTGTTTAAATTTTTGGGCGTCTTTTACCCCTTTGCGGAGTATGTAACCAGGGTTCCCGCTCATCTGTGATTTATAATGGTACACAGAACCAAGATCGTTATATACTGAAGAAGATTGCCGGCCTTGTTTCAGTGCCATTTCACAATAAATTCTGGCAGAATCGAGTATACCGGACCTGAGAAACTCCTTTCCTTTCACTGCCAACCGGTTTGCATCCTTTTTATCTTCTTCTGTATCATTTTCAGCTTTATCATGAACCTGATCTGATAAAAACTCCTCATAAGTATCCGTATACTCTTTGTCTGTTTCTCCTGTAATTTCTTCGTTGTATTGAACCTTATCCACGGGCTCAATTTCCAAACCGTTAGTTTTTTCTATACTTTCAATATCAATAATAGTTTTGTATAAATTTGCACTCAGAAACGTCCGTTTCTTTGTACTCTCTGGCTCATCAGCAGTATAAATACCGGATAAACTGCCCAAAGATACAATTCTTTCCTGTATTCTTTTCTCCAGAAAATCTGAAGATACTGAAGGAAACTGCAGTGAACTTATCCACAGGCCAGTGACAACAGCCAGTATCAAACCAACAGCTTCAAAAAACCATAACCGACTTTTTTCCTGTTCAAAAATATCAGCTCTATGCAGTACCGCCTCTGCAAACTTTTTTTCTCTTATTACCTTCATTTCCGTTTCTGTATTATATACAGTCTTTTTCTTCTCTGCAGATTTTCTCAAAATAGATATACCTGTTTTGATTTATCCAAAATCCATTACAACAAAAGGTTTCCTGTAAACAAAGAGCTGTACCACTTTGCCCGGCTCTGTCATGCCCCTTCCATTAAAGTATTAGACAGTTAATGGGCCAGAAAAGTTGCCTTGTAATCTATTTTCTGTTGTCAGGGTTTGACACGAATCGGTTGTCGATATACAGTTTTAAGAAGAAAAAAAGCTCTGTCTGGAAACAGATATCATATGAATATTTATATTCTGATTCCATCCATTGCAGCTAGTATATTTATTAAATCAGCAATATGAGCTGATAATGACATCAAAATCCATTACAATAATGTCAGATCCAAACAATAAAATTAAGTGAATACAGTGCAAGGGACATTCAATTTAATTTTTAAAAAGCTTTTTTTGCCTTTGATTTTTCTTAATATGGTTTTAAGCGATTCAAATGCTGAGGATTTTAAAAGCATTAAACTTTTTGCAGGTACTTCACATACCCATTACAATCGTGAATTCAGCAGTTGCTGGAAAGATATTACCCCCATAATCTTCCAGATCGAAACTAATTACTTCTATTTTGACGTAACAGCATCATTTTCTTATAGCCATTTCGAATCAAAATCTCCGCAAATAACAAACTTCCATTCTGCAAGAGCAGATCTGCTGCTCTCTTATCCGGTTCCAGTTTTTAATTTTGCACAATTAAATCTGGGGGTTAAAGCAGGCAATTTTTTCATGTTCTTTGATAATGAAAATAAATACGCAGGAAGAGAATCGGAGTTATTTACAGCAGCAGATATTTCCATACAAACAAAAATTGTAAAAAATTTACTCGCCAAAATATCTTATGAATATGGTATGGTTTTTACCTTGCGGCGAATCACCTGTTCTCAGATTTCTCTTGCAATAGGATACGCTTTTAATACTCCACATATAATAAAAGAGTTTCTGAAGTGATAAAGAACAAAACCGGATTTACCATAGTAATTTCAATATTCCTGATAATGTCGAATCTGTTCGCAGACAATAATATCCGGCTGGACTCTACAGTATATACCAGAGATAACATTTTAAAGATGGGTATCCTTAACACTGCAGACCTGATCAAAAGAAGCCGTTACCACAAATTTTTTACGGTTGACGGCAGTAATTTTTATCCAGTTCCGGATAACCCTGCAATTGATAATAATGAGATCTGCATTTTTATCAATAATCATAAAATAGACATATCAATTCTGAACACAACTTCCGTTAATACCCTGCCTTTAAATATATCTTCAATTGACAGCGCCATCTTTTACAAACCTGGTTCTTTTGTAAATGGTTATCATTGCAGGAAGGGGGCTGTTAAATTTATCTGTGGCCTGGATAAGAATACACTTATTGACGGTTTTTTGATAGGCAACGAAATCAATGATCCAGGGCCGTATCTGTATGTAGATGGGAAAGAAAGCAGGAATGTGGATAAAATTGGTATTGATGGTTATTTGACTGCATTCGGTAATTTCCGGCAGCTTGGTGGATGTCTCAGTTTTAAGAGAGATCAGCGTTTTTTCACTGATGAACATATATACAAAAGACAGCAGCACAATTTATCAGCTGATACCAGAAAATCCCATTATATATCACTGAACAGTTCGTTCAAAAACAATGAGCTGTTCCTGAGCTATTCATCAAACAACGAAAACATCTTTCTAAATACAGCAGGAAATGAGATTCCTGCTTTAAGCACAGCTTTTAATTTAAACTATTTTCTGGATTTAAACCGGTTTGGATTTGCTGTATCGAGCAATATAACCGACGTAAACAAGTATGGCAAAAAAGAGTTGGATCATTTTGATTTTTCACAAAACAGAAACCGGATATCAGCAATTCTGGAATTTAACAATCATCTGTTTTCATATACTATTTTGAACAAAGTATTTGTTACAGAAGATTCCTTTGAATTCCTGCTTTTTTTCAATCCGGCTTACTCTTTCAGGAACAACAACCTTAATCTGCATATTGAAACCACTGTTTTTTCGAACCATATTCATAGTTATAATCTTTTTGCCGGGTATATCAAACGCTTTTATGATTCTTATTCTTTTTCCCTAAACGCATCAGTTTCCAAAGATCCCTTTATGGATAAATATGAGTTTTTATATCTAAATTATAACAACACACCAGTTTTCAGTGATAATATGACGATAATCAACAAACTTGATACCGATTATTTCCATAATGCAGGTTTGCGTCTATCTCTTTCGCATCAGGGAAACCGTTTCGGATGCAGTTTATCGTCAAACAACAATTATTTCAAAAATATTATTCACCCGGGACAACACTTTACGCTTGATTCAATTGATTACAGATTCTATTCTCCCGTGATTCTGGAAAACATTGATCATGGATTTACGAGTTCACTTGACCTGCAATTTGATATGCGTTTCAAAAGAATACACTGGGAAAACAGTCTGGAGTATTTCATTTTGAAAAATGGCAGTTTTTACTTTGAAGACCTGTTTGCAAAAAAGAGTGATTTAATCATAAAAAGCTCATTCTCTTACGATATGAACAACAGAATGTTCCTTAATCTGAATCTTGAGTATTCAGGAAAAAGGTATTTCATGGAGTACGATTCATCACAGCAGTCAATTAAAGGTCAATTAAAGGATATGGTGGGTCTGGACCTTAATCTCACAAAATTTTTCTTCAGGGATCATCTCAAAATCATACTGTCTTTTCAAAACATTCTTGATCAGCATCTGATTTTTCATCCTGCAGGTGCAGGTAAAGATTTTACTCTATTTACAAAAGCGGAACTCAGATTTTAGCCTGTTCTTCAAGGTCAATTCCTGATTGATTCATCTATTTGCAATATCTTCTCTGGTTTGTTATACTGTGTACCTCTTTCGTCTGTACATTTTCCTGGCCTCCTCTATTGCAAAGATAGCCAGCATAGAAAATATCAGATAGGTCCATTCAGTAATTCCCAAAGGAACCAGATTGAAAATATTACTCAGGAACGGGATATTTATAAGCATTATAATGAAAACCAGTTCAAAGATGATTCCTGAAATCAAAAGTCTGTTACTTGTCAAACCTATTGAAACCGCTGATTTAATCTCTGTTCTGCAGGCAAAAGCATTCGCTATCTGCATTACAGCAATTGCAGCAAACGCCATAGTCATTGCTTTCATGTGCAGCGGGTTTTGAAAGATCATTGGATCAGGTTCCAGTATTTCTCCCCAGCTCCATCCACCTCTCAGAAGTATTCCGAAAAATCCACCCAACACGACTATAGTGCTCAACAAACCTAAATACAGGTACCCCCTGGTTATTACATGTATATTTACCAGGCCTTCTGTTGGACGTCGGGGAGGTCTTTTCATTATGCCTGGATCTGGTTTCTCTGTTCCCAGAGCAAGTGCAGGAAGAGTTTCTGTACCAAGATCGATTGCCAGAATCTGAAGAGCAGTAAGAGGAACAGGTATGCCAAACAGGGCATACAGAGAAAAGGGAATAACTTCAGGAGTAAGGTGGGCAAATATATAGATCAGAAACCGGCGAATATTCTCAAATACGGTTCGCCCCTCTTCAATTCCGGCTACTATGCTGGCGAAATTATCATCCGTAAGAATCAGATCTGCAGATTCCCTGGCAACATCAGTTCCTCTCAACCCCATGGCAATTCCAATATCTGCCCTCTTCAGGGCTGGTGAGTCATTTACTCCGTCACCGGTTACTGCAACAATATGGCCGGCACTCTTGAGTGTATCAACTATCCGAAACTTGTGTTCCGGAGTGACACGTGCAAAAACGGATACCTTCTGCACTATATTTCGCAACTGATGCTCATTCATGCATCTATTTCCTGCTCTATTCCATCTCGCAAACATGATACTTTTCTTGGTATCACTGCCCTCAATGCCTCCAGTGCACGTTCCGCTTTGTATTCCTGCCAGAAGCTGAATGAAGCATTAAGAAATATCACAGCAATTATGGACCAACCAACAATGGTCAGATCGATCAAAAATGCCAGCGCTGCACCAAACCACATTATAAGTGCCAGTGCATTTACAAGGTTGCCCGAAAACTTTTTTATTTTGTTTTCTTTCACAGCAGCTTTCAACAGGTTGGGACCAAACTCTTCAAGTCTCTTTTCGGCCTCCCGGGAACTCAGTCCCTCTGCTTTGCAGTCCAGTTCAACGAGAATCTCTTTTGAACTTAATGAAACATAATATTCCCTTTTTCCACGGTACATCTTGAATGTTCTGTAAACTGCTTCTCTGGTGTGTGTTTCCTTAATCATATCGATGAGTTTGTTGTTTTGAAGCAATGATGAAATCATGGATAACAGTTTAAGGTGAAGTGCCGTATCATCGTCAGGTGTAAGAAACAACAGAAACAATTTCACAGGTTCACTTCCGCCAAAAATCACACCCCTTTTTGAAATACCAACTAAAATAACCGGTCTTTCGAGTCCGGATACACGAATGTGAGGCAATGCGGTTCCATTCGGGAGTGCTGTCGTACCAGCATTTTCTCTTGAAATCAACTTTTGAGAAATCTGCTGAGGATTTAGTTCAGGATATCTAATATGCAGCAGCCAGGCCATCTCTTTTAACACACCATCTCGTGAATTTGCCTTTAAATCTGTATTTATAAGCTGGGGATCGACAAATTCAGAAACGTTCATCCTCTAACCCCCTGTTTTTTGCACAAAATTTTTAACATCCACTGCTGTACCAGTGGCAGGAAAGGATGATTGCAATTAAAACATCCGGAATAATACACACGGCCTGACCGTACAGGCATATCACAAATTACAGAAAACTTCCCCAGTTTCCATATGCCATGTACTGCAACACAGCATATTTTAACCGTTTGTAAAAAACACCAAATGCCAACTGGTATATTTACAATCTATTGATGCCACGATTTTTATTGATCATATCTTTTGAGGAGTATACAAATACCATGCCTGTACATTCAATGAGACTGTTTTGTATGCGGAAAAATTTATCGCGGTAAACATGAACTTCTGTTCTTAATAAGAAATACAGAATATTTCCCGGCTATTATCTATATTAATCTGCATTCATATCCTCCCATTTCTTTCCAGTATTGAGATATTCAAGCAGAAACCGGCACCCCTGTTCATCACGAGGATTGAGCCAGAGCATTTTCTCAAAAACCTCTTTAGACTCTTCAATTTTACCATTACGCCAAAGGCAAAGTCCATAGCCGTAAAGGCATCTCAGATATGGCCTGTTTTGTTTGTACTCCCATGACAGCAGGTCGTGAAACACATGGCCCAGACTCAACTCAGCTATTCGCATCCCTACCAGAAAATGACGTAATGCCTTATTTTCTAAAAAAGGATAGATTTCCCTGCTAACATTAAACTCCAGGTTTCCCAGAACAGCATGAGCATCCATACAACGAAAGTCCTTGACCAGATACTCACGAACCCTGGAAAACACAGAATCCCTGTTTTCTCCATCCGAAACCATATCCGAAAATGGATCAGTGAACTTGCAATCATCGGGAATACCCATACGAAGCGTCTGTTTGAGCTCATATTCCTTACGTGGTCCATAAACCATTATGGGTATGTAATATTTATCAAAAGGATCATCACCACCTACCAGAAGATCACTTTCTATATCAGGATCAAAAACTCTTTTTTCCTCAAGCGGCAATGAAGTCAGATTAAAAGCAGTAATATCAAGCTTTCTGCTGTTAATTTCTCCAGTAAAACGAACGTTTCCCTTATACTGCCATACCTTTGTTGGTGTTACTGTAATTATCTCCCCCTCGACTTCACGTTGATAACATTTTTCCCACATAAATGTAACCGGTTTGCGGGTAGGAATATGCTTACACTCAATAGTTGTTGAATTATTTACTAACCACACAGCAAGTTCAACAGGTAATCCAGGCTTTATACCAAGCTCATCAATCAACCGTGTCTTTTTGGTTCTGGTAGAAGATCTCTTATTATCATGAGACATGACATCTCCTTATCAAAAGAGTTTTCAGGTATGATTTTTTTGAAAGCGTTTTTGTTTTTCACAGCTTTTCAATTATTCAATATCAGAACTGCCATGAAGCAACTTAACAATCAGATAACTTTCCCCATTGGATAAAATGCAATATTGATAATTTCATCATTACGATCTGTTAAAAACCGCTTTGCTTTAAAATTGCGGACCAGACTGTTATGAAAACTGTTACGAAACCAAAATTGTAAAGAGCTGCAATTCATAATATAATTTTTGGTTTTATTCTGAGTTTTGCATTAGATTCCGATACCGAATTCCAACACCGATTTTTGTCCAGCCCGTTTGGGAATTTCTCCATGAAAAACAAGCTTTAGCAAATGTGCTCTAAAATTCAGAATAAAGATTTATTTGGCTCGCCGAGCGGACACGCCCCCGCAGTAACTAAATAAAATTCGAAACAAAATGATCAGGAAAATTCGAAATACGAAATAGAACCAAAGAAAATGCATGAAAATAAGCAGAAAAAATCAAAAACCGAAATTCGAAACAGGAATAGAACAACAAATTGATGCTATGGGAGTGGAAAACTATATCTTAATTATGAATTGTGAATGATGAATTATGAACGGTGAAATTAAGAGTATACTATACTGACTAACTTAATCTCTAATCTAATACGTTTTTGGCAAGCACGTGATTTTCGAAGGCAACACAGCCCGCATTCTGACGTACTCAACCGTAAGCCGCAACAGTTACTATTAAAGGGCGCATGCCTTACCAGATTATCATAAATTATAAATTCTTATGAAATTCTGATGTAATGCTATAATAAAAAACTCCTGTGAAAAAAGTTAATATAATTATCACAGGAGTAAAAATGATATAAATTGCACGATATACTGGTTTCAGGATTATTGATTCATTGTTTTGCCGTTTCAAGAAAAAGATCCTGTCATGTCAGTGAAAGACCTTGAAATTTGCTGGTACTATTCTCGTTATTTAATCAGAAAAAGTCCAGTCTGTTGAATAGCTGTCCCGTTGCAGATTCTCATAATGTAAAAACCATTTGCGATACCTGAAATGTTAAAACTGTAATTTTGTATCAAGTCTGAAGCTTTGAACCTGGCTGAACGGATAATGTTACCCTTCAAGTCGCAAATACTTAGAAGTGCATTGCTTCCTGCAGTATTAAAAGTAATCTTTACAAGATTGCCATTTTGGCGGACATCAATCTGTCGGGATGCCTTTTTATGAACTGGCTCATAAATCGCGACTGCCGGGATTTCAAAAAGAGAAATATTATCTAAATAAACTGTCGGTGTATTCAATCCGACACTGAATTCAACCCTTGAATCATCACAGGCAGGCTCCTCCATGACAAAATCCAGAATGAAGGTCTGTCTGGAAGTTGCAAGATTGACTTGGGCAGCCCCGGAAATAATATCGGTAAGAAATGTAGTCCATGGTTCTACAGGCATGCCAACATTCACATTCAGGACACGATTGGCAGATGCATAAGCATCGTACATTAACCGGTATGTCTTTCCCTGTTCAAGAACTATTTTGGGCTGAACCACCTGGATATCAGAGTAATCATCACCCACAGAACTGATGGTCAGTTTATATTCTCCATTTTCTACACTTCCAGTACCGCTGCCGCTCCAGTTATTGAAAGTCCAGGATGCATTACCAGATGAAAAATCGCCGTTTAAGACCAGATCCTGTTTGCCGTCTGCAGTCGTGAAATTGGCAATGATTGATTTTGTCGTATTCATAGTGACTGTCAAGGGGTTCTGGTTTCCACTGGCGTCTCCGCTCCAGCTATTAAAAACCCATCCTTCAGATGGTGTAGCAGTGAGTGACACCTGTGAATCTTTTTCATAATTATCGTGATCAGGGCTGCAGCTCACAGTTCCCCGTCCCCTGGTGCCGATTATCAGATTAATTGATGCAGGTGTAAGATAAACGCGATACCCGTAAAACTGGCTTGTAACGTTTACCGGCACAGTAATGGATCCGTTAGAAACGGTATAGGCAGTGGTAGAAACAGTAGCAGGTCCTGAAACCGGTGTGTCTTTATCTTTCCAGGGGACATACTCCACCTTTGCATTGACAATGGTTCCAAAAGCATCGGGGATTCCGCCAATCACAACATTTACTGTTCCGATGCTGTTTCCACCCAGGCAGATACTGGCGTATTTTTCTTCCAGATCAAGACAGGCAAAGCCGTCAACGCCTTCACTATTGTCGTTAGGAGGTTCTCTGATGTGAATTGTAGTCCCTCAAAAAAGAACGGGAATCTGCACCCCTGCTTGTGTTTTAGCACCGAAGCGGGGTCATGATTTTAATCATAATGTACTAGTTGGTTAATCGGATTATGTTTTCTCGACCATTATCAATTACTGATGTTTAAGTCTGCTTAACGGTGTTGGAATGGATTGGTGTTCGATTGTTATTGAAACTAAAAGACTTGAATTTTATAGATCAGTAAATCAGTTTCAATTAAAACATAACGTTGTACGGTTACCAATATTTAATTTCAGGACCACGATAAGAAGTTTTACAGCCATCGTCAACGTACATCATTCCCGAACACATAACCATAAACCAAAAATCAATTTATTTCCTAATGGCAACTTTTTGCATAATAGAATTTTTCCCGCTGGCGATCCATAATAAATAAATCCCTGCCGGAACATTGTTTGTGTTCTAGTCAACGACAGCAACATCCGATAATTCCTGTTTTCTCATCTTTGTTTGAATTATTTTTCCATCTACAGTTATAACCTTCATTTGAATTTGATCGTGTCCGGTTACCGGATACAATATGGTTACACGTTGCTCCCGGGTATTATTAACTATTTTCA
>Ga0079223_10000183_pt1 | contig 26730 bp, 15 predicted proteins | sample Stecom2011_FD_75072 | JGI IMG/M metagenome (GOLD analysis project Ga0079223, IMG submission 75072) | Agricultural soil microbial communities from Utah to study Nitrogen management - Steer compost 2011 | ecosystem: Environmental > Terrestrial > Soil > Agricultural land | place: USA: Utah...
AATAGGTATAAACTGCTCCCGAAGCTAGGGAAAGATTGTCCCAGAAAGCTGCTACCATGGGGCTCGGCCCCATAGGACCAGGTAAGCGGTAGTTTCGGAATGTAGCCTGTTCCGTGCTACCAAAACTTATCCAGCCATTTGCACAGATACTGATCTCATCATAATCGATGTCATAAAAACGGAAGGTAAAGGGGAGAGGCATAGTGGTTACCTGTTGTAGATTACTATGATCAGACTGCAATCCGGTATTAGTTCCGCTACCACCGAGAGAGGGGGCAATTTCAATCCACTCATAGACAGGTGCTTCCAGATATCCGGCATCCCCATCGTCAAAACAGATATAACCAAAGGAATCGGGACCGAGTGGATCGTCAATCGTAACTGTGCCAACCGGAAGATTAAAGGGAACTGACTGGGAGAATCCATCATTGTTATAGAGTTCGATCTCAAGATTGTAGATAGTTCCTGGTATGACGGTTCCTGATACCGAGATTTCGAAATTTTCCAGACTATTGGTAGCATCTTCACCCGCAGCAATACTGCCAAAGTAAGCTTCAGATTCGAGTATAGTCAATCCGAAGTTTTCACCGCTGAGTGTACCATAAACATTATCCACGTCCAGATCGCCATAGTTGTGGAGTGTTACATACATCTCGGCATTCTGGGCCGGTTCTATAATCTCACCCACACTGAAGGAGACAGCTTCCACAACCATATGGCCATTATTGACCTGGAGCATAAATCTGCTCAGCCAGTTATTGGAAACACCTTCACTGATTTCGAGGTCAAAATAAGCTTTGTAACTCGATGGTGTATCAGAAGAGAAGCTGACCTGATAGGTTGTATTATTCTCTGCTGTTCCAGACGCCGGAATATCTGGGTAAGAAGATTCAGCCTGCGTTACCTCGATAAACTCACTATCTATGGAGAGAGTGCCACTGACATTGGATGCTGTTACACTCAGATAGTTTTTCAGGGTAAAGTCGAGTTCGATACTAGTACCTGCATTTGTCTCCCCAGAGATATCAATTTCGTAAAGGGCAACGGAAGGGTCGCCATCGAAGGAAAATGTCCCGAGATGAGGGATATAATCGGGTTTAGTAACTGTGACCTTTACTGTCCCGGTTGTTCCGGAATCGAAGATATGGGTAATCTGGCCATTCTCGTCTGTATAATCTGTTTCGAACAATAGTTCATCGTCTCCTGCAACCTGACGGATAGTAACCCAGGCATCTTTTATCGGCTGGCTGTCATCGTCAGTTACAGTGATGTCAATATAGTTTGCACCTACCGGCAGGGATTCATTGTATGCAACATTCATAGTTCTAGGTAGTCCTGCCCATATATCAGCCGAAGGGTCTCCCATCAAACTCGCTTTTTGAGAATGGATAGGTGGTTTAGCGGGATGAACAATATCCCAGTTCTGGTGCAGGAATAGTTTACCTCTGGCCAGAGTTTCACCCATTGTCCGGATATTCTCAGCGAATATACCATACATAAAACTCCCCACATAAGCGTTATTAAAGGCTGTTTTGGTTGAACCGGTGGTCATACCGATTGCTGCTACTGCACCTTTGGGGGTAACAGGAGTGCCCATAGTAACGATTGATGTTGTATTGCTGGAATAGGTAAAATTCAATGTACCACAGGAGATGAAGAAACAATTGGGGAGCATCAGGCCATTATTGAGAGATGAAGCATTAGCCGTCCAGCCAGACATACCTATATAACCACGATAAGGAAAGAAACTAATACCCTGATTGAATGCATTATTGATGACTGTAGTTGCAGAACCAGTATAGTGTGTAGTAAACTGAAAATTCTCGTTGTAATGTTCAATCAGCTCTTTTACGAACCTCATGGTTATACCTGGAGAAATCCCGGATGATGTGGTAGTATCACCTACCAGGAGTGCATGTTCATACCAGTCAGTATTGGTTAGATATGGTTCTTTTTCGTAGTTACGCAGTTTATTCCAGATAGTCACGAGTTGTTCTGATGAAGTTATAGGGAATCTACCAACGAAGGCATCAGAAATATCATCGTTACCTTCTAATAGACCATAGGGATGGTCTCCATCAGCACTGTATTGATAAAAAGTAGGAATAGAGAAACTCCCGGAACCACCACCAATAAGAATAATGTATTCCGGCGGGTTTTCCCAGTTATCGTAGGCATTCTGGATATAGTTTTTTATGGCATAACTCGACCCGAGAGTGGAGGTGTTTGTGGCAGTAATTTCAAAACCCTTATCCCTCTTCCAGTCAACAAATTGATTAACAGTCGGTTCCAGTAGAGGACTATGATGGTAGATCACGAGGATGCTTCTTGTCTGGTACTCCAGGTCAGGATTGCGAAACTGATCATAATTAAGGAACGCAGCGCGGTAGAGATTCTCGAAACTCCGTGATATAGTATTAGACCTTCGGTTCAGTTCATTTTCTCCAGGTTGAAACCGGTTGTAATTAACCCGTAGTTTTACATTATGATGTATTGTCAGTTCTCGTTTCCCCGGATTATAAGAGAAGGGGAAAACAGCGATGGAGACAGCCCGAAAATCTCTCATAACTATTGGGGTTCCAATCTCAACCAGTCTTGCCGGATAGGATACATCCTTCTGATAAAAACCCTGATCATAGAGAAAACCAATCTCTTCGGAAATCTCCAGATCTGGCCCCTGTGAAGGGAATATCAGTATATCTGATTCCTGACTTGTTTTGTCAATTCCCAGAACCTCGATAGAGACATCTCCATGATCGGGGATCTTCAGCATTGCCGTTAAGATCGGGATCTCAGGTAACCCCTCGTCGAAGATATAGCCCGCTTCAGGATGATAAAGTCGCTGATAGCTTACCCCTTCATAATCTTCTGTTCTGAATTCATAATCTGAGAGATCGAATTCGATCTCTGTAAATTCACTACCGGTGTCTGTCACTCTGAACATCTCATGCGACGCTTCAAGAGCAGTTACGGTCAATAATAGTAACATGATTATGGTTAATACATAACCCATAATTGGTTTTAGATCTCTTTTCATATCAAATTCCCCATTTTCGAATTGGTATATTCCTCTTGATTATTAAGCAAAATCAGTTCCATAAGTTGTTGTTAAACTGGAGATTATCGGTTTTACCCCGGCTGGATGCTTAATTTAAACTTCTGAACGGTTTTTGTTGGAAGTCTCGAAAGATTAATGGTTTGAGAACAGTTATTTGTTAACTGCTGATGAGAAAGAAGAGAATAAGTTTTAATTTCAGATCTCGACATCTACATATCTGATCTCGATTCTGTAGTTATCCTGTTTTACGACAGGGATACCAGAGACGATATTTCTGTATTTTTCCAGTTGTTCAGTCTCTTTGACAGAACCTGTCTTATAATCTATAATAAGTATTATTTTATTCACTTTATCAATCTGCAACCGATCTATTCTATACTCTCTATTTTTAAAGTCGAAGACAGTCAATTCATTGAATACTGTCTGCCATTTCCGACTGAATAACTCTCTTTCAGTGACGATGAATCTCTCGATTTTTTCGATTGTGCCCTGTATTTTGTCTTCAGTTATGAGATTTCCATATCGGGCAACCGTTCTCTTTCTGGCATATTCCAGTTCATCATCACTGCCGTATTTGATATAAGAGAGGTAGAAATGGGTCAGATCACCATAGAGTACTTTTGAATTGACCAGATAAACAGTCTTGTAGTTAAGCATCTCATCCTTTTTGAATTCAGGTTGAACCATAAGACTGTTCCGTTGCAGAGAGATGAATCTGCTATAAGGGAACTGAATGTTTTCCGCCGTCTTCCTGGTCGTTGCGAGAGTTCGAGGAGAACCAATTTTTCTAATAATGAGCATCTTATCGAGCTCACCTTGATCCCGCAGTACCTGTTCATCTAGATTGAGTAAGCGAACAATCGTGTTGAGAAAGAGTTTTCTGATCAGTTGTTCACTCAATTCTGACACATCGGCATCTTTATTAGTATCTGCCAGTAACCCATCCTTATTCTGATAAATAAGGAAGAGAGAGAGAGAGGACTTCGCTCGAGTCAGGGCTACATAAATGTTATTGAGTTCTTCTAATGCTTTCCTGTTATTCATCTCCTTTTGCAGCGAATAATCCAGTTCTTTCAAAAGAAACGAGAAATTATAGGAGATCCTGTATTCCTCCAAATCAGTATAGGTCTCATTGAAGCGATAAAGAAAATCGAGGTTACCGGAAAAATTACCTTTAGAACCACCAGTATTGTAATAGAGAAAGACATGATCGAATTCCAGCCCTTTAGCTTTATGGATCGTCATCAGTTGCAGGGAATCGACATTCTCGAGACTTGCCTGCCGGAATTCTTCGTTTTTCTCATTATCGCTCAAAAAACTCAGCAGGCCGGTAATATTTTTTGTGTAGTCAGAGCTGATCTGCATGAAAAACTCGGCTACCTGATCTAGGAAAAGGTGAAGATTCTTGATGTTATGATCTTCTGGGAAGAGGCCAGTTACATTGAATTCCTGAATAATTGCTGTAATGAACGATATGGGATCTGCTGGTGAGTACTCCTCTAATACATGGATGGTTTTTTCTATGATCCTGTTATGTTGAAACTCCTCACGTAATATCTGGATAATACTTTTTTCTTCGTTTGCTGCTCTGTTCTGAAGCAGGGCTATTTCTTTCAGCTCGCTGCCCGGCATGAGACAGTAATCAGAACGAAGAAAGCGTAAAAGGAAGAGCAAGTTCTGTTCCGAAACGAAACGGAGCAGGTGAATGATTGGTCTGATTATTTGATGATGCAGAAAGGAGAAAGATGATTCTAGATAGAAATCGATTCCGTATTCCTCCAGAGCTGCCGCAATGTCTTTGAGATTTTTGTTGTTACGAGCGAGGATAACGTTTCTGGCCGGATTGATCTCCCCTGTTTCATAAAGAGGTAATACCTCTGTCTCCACGAAAGTTCGGCAGGGGTTCAAGATATCGATATCATCAGAGGTGTTTGAACTTCTGCTTATATTCATAAAAGAAAAACTTAGGTATCCTTCATCTACTTTCGAGTGAGATTCGATAGCTGGATCATAATTCCAGTTCAGCCCGCAAGTCTTAAGGCTGGCCGCTATATTACCAAAAACCTTGTTGATGAATCCGGTCATAAATCTCGTACTACGGTATGTTGTATCTAATGATGATGAATCTTCACTCGCTATAATAAAAGGCATGTTAAGCAGCAGGTCTCTCTCTCCACCTCTCCAGCCATAAATCGACTGTTTTTCATCTCCTACGATAATGACTCCACCATACTCTCTGCTGCCTGAGCCGCTTATGATCTCACTGATGATGGGATAGAGCAGTTTATGCTGAATGATACCGGTATCCTGAAATTCATCTATCAACATGAAACGAGTTCGGGACGAAAGGTATTCGTAAAACCGGTTAGATACCGATCCGTTGAGAGGGTCGATCATCGATAATTCTGGTTCGTACATGTATTTAAAGGTATAATAGGTAATATCAGCATGGGTGAATACCTTATCACGCATCTTCAATCTGTCGTACTCATCGAGGATATGTCCAGCAAGTTTCAGGATCTCCTTCTCCTCGGGTATGAGGTATTTGTAAAATAAATAAAGGCAGAAGAACTGCTTGATGTTTTCTAACTCTCTCATTATCTCATCTTTGAATTCGCTATCCTTTCTCCTGATCTTAGCGTTGTTCCAGAAAGCGAGATTCTTAGAAAAATCTTTCATATGTTCACATAGTATCTGTTCATTGCTTACTAGAGATAGTAGTTCCTGAACAAAATCGGCTAAATCATCTCTCTGGACCAGATTAACGAAAAATTTGCGAACGAAATCTTTTGTTTTCAGATCAGTAGTGGTATCTCCCTGATATGACTCGGTAAAGTAGCCGTAGATCTTCAAGGCCAATTCTTTATATTGTTCGAGAAATGTTGTAAGATACTCCTGGGCCGAGTTTTCTCTTTCGCTTTCAATCGTGGTATCATTAATCTCGCTTATGAGATGCAGCAACCAGCGATTCTCTATGATTGACAGGATGAGGCTGTCATATTGCTCGACTGTACTCCTTCCGGCAGTTTTAAAGATCCTTATGAAAGATTCTGAATCTTCTCTGTCACTGAAAATGTGATTATAGAGTAGAGGGAGATATTTGCTATTCACTTCATTATCGATGCTGAATGATGTTATCCCGATGTATGGGGCAATAACTGTCTTGAAGACAGAATTGATAAAAGAATCTATCGTACTGATCTGGAGTTTGTGTTTATTAACCAGCATTTGCTCATATATCCTGCGGAGATATATAAGATCTGGCTGGCCGATCTTCCTGTTGAACAATTTTAGCATGTTATCCTGCAGCAAGATACCTTCATCATTGCCGCAAATCAAGTTTTGCAGATGTTCGATGATGGCAGTCCTGATTTCATATGTAGCTTTTCGAGTAAAGGTGATGACGAGTATCTCATCGAATCCGATATCGTTATCACGATATTGTAACAGGAGATTGATATATTCCAGTGATAATCTGTATGTTTTACCCGTTCCTGCACTCGCTGTAATGATCTTCTTTATCGGAGCTCTCATTTTGTCACCTCTTTATCGTTCCAGATTTTTTTTATATCAAGATGCTTGATGAGCAGATCAGTTCTGATAATTTCGGGAAACATGATGTATTCAGGCCTGGTAGTTAAACCGAACCATCCATGCAGTCTGATTTTTTCTACTAGAGTTTCTGTATCGTTGATGAAATCTCCGATTATTTCATCTTTGCTCTTCTTTTTTGAAAGCTGCGACATCTCGATAAGCTTACCTTCATTCAGAGAATATATATACGACTCGATATGCTCCTTATGGTTTATGACCCAACCCGTATCATTATTAGAAATACTGCCCTGTTCTGTCAGATAACAAAAGATGAGTTCATAGATAACCAGCTGCCGAAGAAGTGATTTTTTATTATTCAGAGATCCGGTTTTATAGTCAAATATGTAGGTGCATGGTTCTTCCAGAAAATCATTGTTGTATCTTATAAGTAAATCGGCCCGTCCTTTCAGATATACTTCCCACTCACTGTCACTGATCAGAGGAAGAATCCTGTCTGGTTCTCTAACTTCATGGTTGATCTCCAGCTTTCCCTGACGACCCTTTATTATCTGGCTGAGCAGTGAGAAAAAGGCTACAATACCCTCCTCGACTATAGGGAGGAAGATCTCTCTGAAGAAGCGGTAGTTATAGGTATGTGGAATCCTGTAATATAAGAAGTCGGTTTTCAAAAAATTATCCCTGTTATTTTTCAGTATACCTCCCGCTGTCGCAGGAAGGTTCTCGAAATATGTGGTGAGATCATCCTCTTCCGGTTCCGGAATAATCTGCCAGATCCTCTCGATTAGCTGATGAACAATAGATCCAATGAGAGTAGGGGAGAAGGGGGTTAATCGATACTCTTCTTCTACCCCGGCTATCTGTTTTAGATAATAGCTGAAGGGTGAGTCGTTCAATTTTGAAAATGAAGAATAACTGAGTATTAAGGTGTGGTCTTTCAGGTCCCGGTCTATGTTGAGCGGGATTGAGTAGAACTCTGGATCATTCAATACATCCCGGTTGATTATGTACTCTTTATCAGGTTTACTCACTTCCGTGTAGTATTCACTGTAACCCTGATCAGGAAGTGGTTCTGTCTCATCAATAATACTGATGGTTTTCTCATTCTGAAAGAGTAACTTCAACTCCTCAATAAAAGAACTGATCTCTACATTCTGATTCCTGTTTTGCTGGGCGAAAATATATACCTCACGTGAATTCAAGATCAATCGGAAAAAATAATATTTTTCCCAGTATCTGATATCTTCGTAGGTTTTCAATCCGAGCTTTCGGCGTTGAGCTTCTGTAAAGAGAAATGGTGTCGATTGTGCTGCTGGTAAAACCCCTTCAGATGCATTGAGGATCGCTACATGCTCTAAACAGAGATTTCTGCTGTCGAGCAGAGAACTGATCTCTCTCCTGTAATGAGAAGGCTCTCCCGCTATCTCTGTGTTGTAATACCAGGTTACGCTTCGAGGTCTGAGATATAGAATCAGTAGTTTCAAAATACCGCTGCAGACTGTATATCGGTTTCGAACTCTCCCTTCACACCAGAATGTCTTGTTCTCTATCAATTCAAGATTGTCCAGTCTGCTGAAATCAGAGAGAGCCGTATAGAGAATCTCGGCAGTATTACTATATTCTAGTTCATCCGATGATATTGTTCTCCTCAGGTCCAGGCCATCGTCAATGTCGATCAGATGTATGAGTGTTGCAATAGAATCTACTCCACGCAACCTTTCCAGTAGTGTTCTGATCAAGCTCAAAGCTCCGGTCAGAAGATCCCATTCTGCCCGTTTTAAGAATCTACCATGCTGGTAATACTGATCCATATCTGGCTGCAGATCGAAATAACTAAGATTATGATGGATCAGCATCTCGATAAGTTGTATCAATAATTCCTGACGATTCTTATCCGGAACTATATAGGAGATGAATACCGGTTCTGAAAGCTGTCTTAATAGAATATCGAGTGGAATGAGTTCTCGCTTCCGCTCGGGCTCGAAGTGAATCCCCTCCAGCAGTTCTGCCAGACAGGAGATGAATATTGCTGGCTGGCTGTTGAGCAGTGGTCTGGTTGAAAGACCACCAAATCGGGAAGGAGAAAAAAAACTGGAGTAGGAACTCTGATAAAAACGATTGTCGAATGCTTTACTCAAATTGCCTTGCTCTGATAGTGTTTCCACAAATTTCCCATACATGCTGAAATCATTAGGCGCCCTGTAAATCTCTATTCTTTCGGTAAGACGATCCTGCAGATTCGCCATGGGAAAAGATGGACGGTCTAATAACCTGTTCTTCTCTTGGTCGATAAAACTCTCATCCAGTTGATAACAGACCGTTACCTCAAAACCCGCGTTGGCCATAGCATTCAATAACCGGTTCTCCAGTTGTGTATAATAATGCTGGTTAACGAATACAATTCTGCGGTAAGATCGGTAATGATCAAAGGTTAGATTCTCAATCCTGTAGAGAAAAATCCTGTCGGTCCAGTTTCTCTCCCTGAGAAACTCTCCATATGAAGACCTGATATCTGACATCAGGCTATATAGTTCTGACTGCCAGTTGAGAATCTCGTCTCCAGATTTAAGAAGGGTATCCAGGCAATGTTCTGGATCGATTTCCTCTTCTGTGAATTCCTCCCAGAAGGTAAAAAAATCGCTGGCAAAACTTATAAATTGAAAATAGTTGCTGATCTTCAGCCTCTTCTTCTGGTCTTCGGATAGAGTATGGTATAAGGCAAGATTTCTCCGCTCTTCTCGCAGAGGTAGAGAAGATATTACAAAGAGATTCTCCTTCAACTCTTCAAGAGTTTGAAACAGTGTGTCAGAAAACTGCCAGTTCTTCTGAAACAGGGACATGCCAATCTTCTTTGAACTCTCAGTTGGAAAGATAAATACGGTCCCATCAGATGGAAAATCGTCCAAAACCTTCTTTATCAAATTTTCAGTAAAACCATAAAATCGATAATCGACCATCGAATACTCCCCATTCTCTATTTCACTGTCTGTTACTAAAATTATCAGAACAAGCAAAAAGACAAGGGAAAAGTGGAGTTCTGATCCAGATACCTCACTCTGCTGACTGAAAACCCTGAAAGTTAACTCTCCAACCATTAGGAAACTCAGGAGCCGGATGTATCCGACTCCTGTAATTCCGAAAGATTTGTTACAACAATCCCTTCTTCTCCCTCTGGTTCTCAACTGTTTATCTATTAACCCACTAATCACTTACATTAACGAACTTTCTTGTGATCTGTCAAAAGTACCAAAGAAAAACTCCCGGCGCTCAATCTAACAGCTAAAAACCTGCTCGAAAAGGCTTCTCTCGATAAACTCCTCGCTTCGTTCGTCAAACAGTATCTTCGAAGCCCATTCTCGTACGGTTTTATTAACGCTGTTAATTGTAATACCGGATTGATCCATTCTCGTTCAAAATCCTTCAAGAACCCCAGCGGAAGGATCAGTAAGAAGGACAGCAGGTTGCGAAGCCCTCTGAGTTCCTGAGTCCTTAGGTGCACCAGGGTAGCAGAACAATAAAAAAGACCTTTAGTTTTGGAGTTCTGAGATTATGTAAGTTGAAATGTTCAACAGAGCTGTAATCGCAGCAAATACTTCGATTCTGTTACTGCAAAATTCGTTTAGCATTCCCAGAAGTAGAGCATCGGAATGTCCAGAAGACGATAAAGACTTGCTTCCTGACTGGAGCTTGCCACCCCCTGTTGAATTCTTAAGAAAGCAACAACCCCGACCATAGGTTGGATTACTTCTACCACCGGTTCAGTTTCTGTAAACTGCTTTCCTGAAAAGAATTTTGAGTAGAGAGAGTGTTAACAGCCTGGCCGAAATAGAAAAAGGGCTGGCAAGCTCCAGCTTGCCAGAACCCTAAACTCAGTATCCGGTAGCTTGCTTCTTTTATCTCTGATTATTTCTCGTAATCCCAAACCAGTCACTAATATCTACGAAACTATACCTTTCGCTGGTGCGTCATAATATTCGGTGTCTTCGACGTGTTTCGGTTGCTAGTATCTCTCCTTGCTTAATCCCTGACAGCTTGCTATCTCTTACTCCAGTATATCTCTAAAACTCAAGGAGGTCACTACTTATTTATCCCCTAACCACTAAAACCCAAACCCAGAGAAGTTAACAGCCGAAATTAGGACAAGAAATTGACTGATGAACATTTTTTGTGATGCATATATATTAGTGTGGGTGATAAAGTTCTTAAAACCTGGGGATTGAGGATCCCGAAGTGAGCAGAGAAGAAAAAATATCGATTAGAAGGATCTTATTCTGAAAAGAGCGAAGCAGAGGTTAATCTTAATGAGAATTGTGGAGTATATTGAAATTAACAATCATAATGTTCCTGGATAAACAAAGATATTGACATTGCTCTTGCAACAATAAAAAATACATAATAAGAGCAATGATGCTGAAGATCAATCTAATCAGATGTAAGAGAAGAAACAGTAAACTGGAGGTAAGATGAAACTCAAGATTCTCATGTTAGTCTTCGTATTATGTTGTTGGAAGCTCTATTCTCTAAGTTCGGATTGGGAATGGGGAGTAAGTGCAGGCGGTATAGGTTGGGATGCTGGAAACAGCATAGTCGTAGATTCTGCAGGCTACAGCTATGTTACGGGCTTTTTTTCCGGCAGTGCTGTTTTTGGTGATATTGCTTTAGAAAGCAATGGAGAGCAGGATCTTTTTATTGGAAAGTTAGATAGTAATGGTGACTGGGTCTGGGTAGAGAGTGCCGGAGGTGAGGAGAAGAGTTCCGGTAAGGAAGTTGCAGTGGATAGCAACAACGATATCTTTCTGACTGGTTTCTTTTCCGGGACGGTAGAATTTGGTGATATCTCTCTAACCAGTGCAGGTTACAGGGATATGTTTGTCGCAAAACTCAATCAGGATGGAGAATGGCTCTGGGCAGAGCGTGGAGGTGGCAGTAGTAACGATTACGGTTTTTCGATTGTCGTAGATAATAATGATAATTTGGTCGTAACTGGTCGATTTTACGATGATGCCAGTTTTGGTAATGATCAACTCATCAGCGAAGGAAGTGCTGATCTCTTTATAGCAAAGCTGAGCGGTAATGGTGACTGGCTTTGGGTAGCACAGGCTGGAGGAGAAAGATTCATCGAGGGGTTGTCACTGGCTGTTGATAGTAACAATGATATAATCGTAACTGGCTGTTTTCTAGGCCCGGTTCAATTCGGAACTATCTCTCTAACAAGTAACGAGTGGGACGATATCTTCGTTGCCAAGCTTGACGATATTGGAAGCTGGCTCTGGGCTGTCAGAGCTGGAGGAAATATCTATGATACCAGCCATTCTGTCATAACCGACAATGAAGATAATATATATTTAGTCGGAGAGTTTAGAGGTAGAGCCGATTTTGGTGATACGATCCTGGAGAATGACAGTTTATATCTTTCTGATCTTTTCGTTGCCAGGCTCAATGGAACGGGTGAATGGATCTGGGCCATAAAAGCTGGAGGAACAACTCCTGCTGTGGCAAATTCTCTTGCACTTGCTGCTGATAACCAATTACTGATTGGCGGGTATTTTTGGGGAGATATCCATTTTTCTAATCTCTGGCTATCTGGTAGTGGCGGATTTATTGCCGGTCTAGATCGAACCGGTAACTGGCTCTGGGTCGAAAAGGCAGGTGATTTGAATTCAGCCTACTGTTATACTCTGGCAGTCTGTGAGGATAACAGGATCTTACTGAGCGGTATCTTCAGTGGGCATGCTCAGTTTGGGGATTATTACCTTACTGGTTCAGGATTGACTGATATATTTGTTGCCAGTCTTCATTATACTCTCAACATTGATGATATTCTGTATGACTTACCGGAAACATTACATACTCGAAATTATCCCAATCCTTTTAATCCTGAAACAACCATACTTTTCAACCTACCTCATTCAGGTGAGGTTGAGGTTGTAATTTATAATATCAGAGGGCAGCGAGTTGTTACACTGCTGAATGGATATCAACAATCTGGAGAAAACAGAGTACTCTGGGACGGCAGGGATGAAGGTGGTCGACCAGTCAGCAGTGGTGTTTATTTTTACAGGATCAGTTATGACGGGGAATCGAAGTCAGGTAAGATGATGCTGTTACAGTAAGATTCAGAAAGATTATTCACAGAAATATAGATCTTATCTTCGTATAGCTTACCGGATGAGGAGGATTTTGCTTACTGATTGTTTCTCATTCTTAATGAGAGAGCAGAAGTAAATACCTGAGGCAACAGGAATTCCCTTATCGTCTCTGCCATTCCAGGTATGAAGATGTCTACCTTCTTTACTGAATCCATTATAGAGTGTTCTTATCTTCTGGCCCTTAATATTGTATACAGTAAGCGAAATTATTCCCTCATCTTTCAGATAGCAGGGGATAATGGTCTCCTCCCTGAATGGGTTGGGGTAATTTGGCAGGATGTAGATCTGTCTGTCCAGGCCTGTTGCCTCTTCAACCTGCCAGGGAACTTCTTCGAACAGGTTCAGAAGAATATGTTCAAACAGCAATGCAACATCTTCGAACTGCATGTAATACAAGGGGAAGGAGAGTGTGATTGCTCTGTAGTTATTGCTGTTATCAATCCCGACACACTTTCCTTGCATCGCTCCAGCCGGTAGATGTTCAGGGTACTGAGAATCATAGATATAGGCTGCCAGATCTTCCTGAACAGGAGAGAATCCGATTACATTGATCAGATGGTAATCAAGTGATTCTGGCGTCTTTACTGTATCGGTCTCGAGTCCGGGAAAACCAGGTCTGACCGGCGTTGAGGATCCGAAGAGTGACCCTGTGCTATGCAGTGAAGCGGAAATCCCTAAGTATTTGTAAACAAAACTCTTCTCGTCGAAATCTTGAGGATAAGTTCTCTCCTGAGTGAAATGATAGAGGGGATTGAACCCGGCTGTCAGAAGATTACCACCTTTTACCAGATATTCGCCTAATGCTGTTACCAGGTTTGTTGAATAATCAGGGATGCAGATACTGTCATTAATAAGGATGACGGTTGAGTAGGGTGCGAAGTCCAGAAATGACACCTCATCGAATTTCGATAATGTAGTATAATTGAATCGATAGTTGCTGAGTAGAGTATCATAATAGTGGAATACAAGCCAGGTATCTGGCATAAGATAGTCAATACTACTAGCTGAACGGGTATCTATCAATAATATACCCTGACATTGGGAAAAGAGTCTGGTTTTAATTGATTCTGTGGAGTAGCTCTCATTCCCGTCGCTATCTACTGCAGTAAGGCTGTAGTTGTAGTATATCAGATCCTCGAGGTTATAATCGAGATATTGAGTCTCTTTATGTAGTTCTGTATATAGAGTGGGTTCCTGATTCACCCCTACTCTGGAACGATAGATATTATAACCGGCCAGATCTAACTCCAGGTTAGGCTGCCAGTCGAGGACTACGTGGTCTTTCTCTGAGGAGATATTGAAGTTGCGCGGAGTGGCAGGAACCGCAGATGGGACCTTGCTGATCTCTGTAACAAACCCCTCCAACTCCTCCTTGCTTATAGCCGAAATACCGATAAAATATTCACGTCCCTCTGACAGACCGGAGATATGTAATTCTGTATCGGTTGTCTCTGTTACTTCAGAATAGTCTCCGGCAGCTGTTCCGAAATAGATCCGATATTGCTCTATCTCTTCAGGAACGGGATATGACCAGTGGACTATCAGGCCTGTACCGTCACCTGAATCGACAACCAGAGGTTCTGTTACAGGAACAGGTATCAGGTCGTGGTATAGTAGAGTCAGGAGGGAAGCTTTTGTGATTTCGAGGGCATAATCGATATCGCAGTATTCAAGCAGGTCATCTGGACTGTGATAATGGGGATTGAAATGATATTCGTGCAGAAAAAGAGAGGGAATATTTTGCAGGTAAAAAGGAAAGCTGTCACTCGCTGGATTATTATAAAATCCTCTGATCGGTTCGACAGCGGTATATTCAGAGAAGATGCTTTCTGTCAGGTCGGCCAGGTAAGAGTATCCTCTATAAGGATAGAGATATACTTTCCAATTATCGTTCTCTGGTGGAGAATATGATATCATATCGTTATTAAGCATGATCTCGATCCAATAATCAGTTACTCCGATCTTTTGACTGTAATCTATGCTTCCCATCAGACCGATCTCTTCTGCTCCGAAGGCGACGAACTTCATGGTTTTGCGGGGCTCATAGTTGTTTTCTTTCAGTGCTCTGGCGATTTCGAGCATGGCTGATATACCACTGGCATTGTCGTCTGCACCAGGAGCGATCTCCATAGGATCTCCGTATTGAGAAGAAATAATCGAATCATAATGAGCTCCGATTAACAGCACATTATCAGGATGAGTGCTGCCGGGGATAGTAGCAATGAGATTCGATTGCCAGAGAGGCGGGAAGTGGCCCCAGTTGTATTCTTCGATATAGAAGGAATCAACAACAACATCGGTGATGCTACAGGTTAGGAATTTGTTCTCTAGCCAGGATATGATTTCCCAACGGTTGGGATTGAGAAAGAACCTTGTCTGATAGTTTTCGAGATGGGATATGTTACTCGATAACTCAGAAGGCTGGATAGACGAAACTATTGAATTTACGAGGGGATTATCCAGAACGGTTGAATCGAAATAGAGGTATCCGATTTCATCCTCTTCTTCGATGAAACGTTTCACAGATTCTTTCTCCAGTACGATAGTAAGATATTCTGCCATAGGGATAGCAGGAACCGGGATTGAATCAACCCTGAGCAGTACTGTGTTCTTGTAAAGGTGGATAATATCACCCCAGAGTGGTTCGGGCTCGATATTCTGATGATCTCTTCTAATAACGAGGACATAATTTTCCTTCTCCTGGTTGGGTTCATAGTCTCGGGAGCCTATCCAGACAGGAATGCACAACAGTGCTGACACGCATATCATGACTGCGATACTATAAGTCGAAAAGATTATTGATTTACCTTTCATTTACTGGATCCTCAACAACAAGGATATCAGTCCGGGAGAAAAGTCCACAAAAATTTCTGTTATGATCTATCAGCTACTTGCAATAGCGTTAACTCATAATTTTTGGACCGAAGAGATAATGAGAAAACATAGCGAAAAGATAGCAGAAAGCAGCAATCAGCATAACTACCAGGAATCCGGCTTCTACGGCGATTATAATCGCAAGAACGGTACTGATAACCGAGAAAGAGCCATTTATACCCCAGGCCCAGGCAATTTCATCCTCCCGATCGGTATTTCCGAGAAGCCTGATACCAAGAGGGAAGGGGAAACCGAGCAAAAAAGCGAGTGGAGCAACAATAACCAGGGTAAGCAAGATCTTCATCATGATGTTTAAATGTATGGTAGCCTGGATCACAGAACCAAGAGAGAGAGCATAAACAGTGATCAGAAAAGTAGAGAGAAGCAGGACAAATCTGAAGTTCCGTCTATCAGTTGAGATATTTGAAGAGTAATAACTTCCAAGCCCGGAGAAGAGAAGAATTGCCGTTATCACTGCAGCAGTAGAATAGAGCGGAGTTCCGAAATATGATATAAAGCGTTGTATAAGGATCATTTCCAGCATCATATAGCCAAGTCCGAGAGCGGTAAAATAGACGAATATCCATAGCCTGCCGACCGGTTTTCTCTTTCTTACTATCATAGGTAAGAGAATAAAGATCGTTGTTAGTAGTGCAATTTGCAGGAAGGTCAGGAATACGAGCAGATATCCCAGTTCAAGAAAAGGTAGGGTTCTTCTGTCGAAATCTTCCAGCAATTCGGGTATTCTTTCTATTTTCAGAAACTGAAAGAAATATGGCCTGTTTTCTGTGCTCGGTTTGATGTTAAACTGGTAGTTTCTGTAGAGTGCTTCCCTCTCTCCTGACATGATCTGGTCAACCAGGCTGAAGAGAGAACCGTCCGAGAGCAGGTGGAATCTTTCCCGTTCCTCTTCACGGATACCGGGTAAGAGGAGGATATCAAAACCGAGATCTTCCGCAAACAGTCTGACTCGAGTAGCATCCTCTTCACTTACAGGGTTTTTACTGAGAACAAAGGTAATCAATGACCAGTTTCTGATGGCTATCAGGTGTGCTTCCGGGTCACCAATCTCATTTCTCTCTAATAACTCAACCAGGGTAGTAAGGGTTTTAAGAGGATATCTGAGCGGGGAATCTATCCAGGTTGATATCGTAATCATTCCATCATCACTCAACCTGGACCACATCTGGTTGAAAGAAACATCTGTCAGGAGATACTTCTCCTGCATAGCGTATATACCGGACGAACCACCAAACGCATCGGATAGAGGCAGAATAATAAGATCATAGTAGTCATCAGAAGTTAAGAGGTAGGAGTAAGGATCCTGGGCTACTGTTCTGATAGCAGGATCTTCATAAATGGATGGACCGTGCAGTTCCTTCAACTCGTTGTTTATAAACTCGAGTAGATCGGGATTACTATCTACAGCAACAACATCAGTGAAGCCTCTATAAGTAGCATAAGAGGCCATTGAACCACCTCCAGCATCAAGAACCAGAGCTTTCTTCCCTTCCGAGATAACAAATGGAAGACTCTTTGTTGAATAGTCGTAGAACTGAACTGATTGGTCATCATCGAGTGAGAGGAGAGGCCCTATAAAATCGCCGTTATTAAAGATGACAGTATCGAAAGGGTTGTCCTCCTGATAATTAAAGGATAGGCCTGGTCCATATCTGAGATAGGGGGAACTTACAGCCTGTAACAGGCCGTAAGGGCTGGTTCTATCTGCTATTATACCGGTTCCGGGGAGATTAAGAACCTTGCTCAGGCTTTTGTATTCTGACAGGAACAATTCCGGAGGCCTGACAATACCTACTATTATGATAGACAGGGTAAAGATTATAATAATAACCCACTTGAGTTTCTGAATACTGACAGCCAGAATTGTACCTAAAAGAGGAAGCAGAGCAATGAGTGATATCGCCTGTTGAGGTGAAAAACAGAGCATCAGCGGGATGACCAATAATCCTCCCAGGGCAGAGCCGCTCAGATTATAGAAGTACAGCTTGCCGATAGAATGAGAATGAATTCTGAAGACAAGCCCGATGTAGAGAGCACCGAAGAGAAAGGGAAGGAAGAAGATGAGACAAGTAATGAGCAGTTTGATGAAATGAGTGGTATCCTGAAATACGAGATAGGAATCAAATGCCAGAAGCCTGGACTGGGTCAGGCGGAGAGAGATAGCCATCAGGAAACTGCAGGACCAGAGAAAGAGAGGGGCAAATAGCCGGGTGTTTTTTATAATGATATTCTTGAAGATCGAAAGTATTGTACCGCTGGCTCCAAATCCTAAAAGAGCTATCGATATAATCATATAGGCAAAATGATACCATTGTGAGATCGATAATACCTGGATCAACAGGAGTTGATAACTGATAATTGCGACCGAGACTGAGAAGAGAGGTAACGGTTTCTGCATATCGCTATTTTAGCAGTTTCATCAAGCAGTTTCGGTTATCATATAGAAAGGATCAGATAATCGTAAACCGAGACTCATTTTCCAGTCAATCTCTGTCTCTTGTAAAGGGAACGAATCTGACCGGCATGAGAGAGGTAGTTGTTATCGATTCACCATTCTTTTCGACAAGCATCAGGTTTTGCACCATGAAAGGGGAGCCGACAGGTATGATCATTTTACCCCCGTCCTTTAGCTGAGCAAGCAGGGGTGGAGGTATATGTTCTGCTGCTGCTGTGACGACAATTGCATCGAAAGGTGCAGCCTCTTCCCAGCCATAATAACCGTCACCCTGCCTGACGCTGATGTTGGAGTACTCAAGCTGATTGATCACCTCTTCAGCGGAACTGGCAAGTTCAGGTATGATCTCTATCGAAAAAACTTCTGATACTATCTCACCCAGTATAGCAGCTTGATATCCGGAACCGGTGCCGATTTCCAATACCCGATCGTCCGGATCGAGTGTGACTGCTTCTGTCATGTAGGCTACAATATAGGGTTGCGAGATTGTCTGACCGTAACCGATGGGAACAGGACCATCATCGTAGGCCTGTCGATGACGGTTTGAAGGTATAAAAAAGTGACGGGGAACACGCCTCATAGCTCTCAAAACAGCATTATCTCGTATTCCTCGCGATTCGACCTGTCTCGTTACCATGTTGTAGCGTTCTCGCTGCCTGTCATCTCTGGCTGTCAAAGCAAACAAGCTCAAGATGAGAAGCAATAATATTAGAGGTATTCTTTTCATAATATATACTCGGATTTTGTGAACAAATTGATTTATTTACTTCTGTCCTATCGGCATGAGATACAAGGGAACAACATCTTCAGGTAAACGGAGAAGATCTTGCACCTGGTCATCATTGAAGGCACCGATAACAACCGTACCCAGACCAAGAGATTCAGCCTGTAAATGAATGTTCTGCCCGACATGGCCAACTTCCATATGTGTGTATTTTATACCGCGTTCTCCGTATCTGCCGGTAATTCTCTCATAAACTGCAGCAAGCACTACCACAAATGCTCCGTCTCTAACAGATGTCTGCCTCATTGCAGCATTCGACAGATCATTCCGGATATCGCTGACGAAGACCTCGCCCAAGGTATTGCTATCGGGGATAAACTGATACAGACCGGGTTGTAAACCTTCGATATTATTGACAGCGATATACGTCTCGAGCGGAAAGGCAGCCCCGGCAGAGGGCGCAGTTCGGTAACCTCGCTCTGGTAATGTAATACCCTGTGCTGACCAGAGAATCTGACTTACTGTTTTGAGATCTAACTGTTCATCTTTGAAGCGCCTAATTGACCTTCTATTCTGTAGAGCTTCCTCCACAGAGAAACTACTCTTCAACTCGGGAGCAGGTAGGATTATTAAGCTGTCGGAAGAGGTTTCCTCACTGTCTATTCTCTCTATATCACTACACGAAAGAGATAATGGTAAGTAGAGTAATAGTATGGTGAGCAGAGGAAGGATCGAGAATTTACTGAATATTTCTAATAGTGGATAAGACATGATTATCTCCTTACTTCTTAGAGTTTTCACATAAGAGTCCTCGAGATACTCAGACCTATTAATTGATAGAGCTAAACGGTATCAGGGTATATAAATCGAACGAGAAACAGGTATCAGTATCGATCAAGGCTGACACGACCAGCCTGGTAAAAGTTGACATCTGTTTCTCTCCCCATTGCACCGTTATTGATCCAATTAGATTGATATTCACTCTGGAGCCGGGTCACTGTGCAGTGTCCCGGCCAGTATTCTGAAATCTGAGCGTTTACTCTACTTTTTACTTACAGAATTTTTAAACTCTTTAGAGAATTTGAAGGTAGGTACATTTCTCCTGGGGATCACAACCTTTTCTCCAGTTCTGGGGTTTCGGGCAACGGTCTGCTTTCTCTCTTTTACTTTCATTGTACCAAACCCACGAATCTCGATATGTTTTCCGTCAACTATGCTTTCTTTAACAGTCTCCAGGAATGCATCTACAATAGTTGCGATGTCATCTCTGACGAATCCGGTCTTTTCTGATATCACCTGTACTATCTCAGCTTTTGTCATGTTTCCTCCTAAAAGTTCTATATCATAGCTAATTGTCAGCTATAGCGGTAGTTTGTTTTTTAACTACTAACTGAATAACGACATAGGGTCGCGATTTGTTAACAATATTTTTTTTCCTGCTAAACCAGTCAAGTCAAGTTGGTAATTATTTGTCCTGCAGAGTTGGTTCAATAAGGTTATTTACTACTCGAAATGGAGAAGTCTGGCGTTTCCGTCGATTATCTCGACGTAGGAATTGTGAATTATCCAGTCTCCTGTATTGAAGTAGAGAGAACCTTCAGGCAATTTCTCGACTTTCGGGGAGTGTGTATGACCAGGAATAATCAAGTCATAAAAGAAAGATTGAGATTGAGCAAATCTATCGAGTCCCGTTGAACGTTTTATCTCGTTTTGGGTCGGATTAGGGTTTCTCTTCCTACTGGTACGGGAGATAATCCTCCCTAATCTGAGTGCAACTTCGGGATGCAGCATAGTAAAGATAAATCTTACGAACCTGTTTCTGAGCAGATAACGAAAGAGGTGATACCTAATGTCATTATTAGTGTACTTGTCGCCATGCGAAACGAAGAACCGCTTGCCATCGATAATCTCTCTAAAGAATTCGAGGTGAACTTCACAATCGAGGTAATTTTGGAAGAAGTCACCGAACCAGAAGTCGTGATTACCGGCAATGAAGATCAATCTGCAACCAGATTCATTCAGGTCGGCCAGTTTTTTCAGGATCGGGAAATACCCTTTGATGACAGTATTTTGCCAATCGTACCAGAGATCGAAGATATCACCATTCAAAATCAGGATATCTGCTCTGTTTATCAAGCTATTCAGAAACCCAATAACCTTATCAGTTCTCTCTTTCTCATCCCGGTTTCTTGCAGAGAAGGGGAGATGAAAATCGGAGGCTATATAGACGCGCAAGAGAGTCCTTCCCTCATTGAGTCATGATATAGTACATCATATTGGCACCCATCCTGAAAGCCTCCTCTCTCACCTCGGGAGGATTATCGTGGGCAGCAGTCCAGGCATCACTTATGTTGGACTCATAGGTGTATAGAACCATCAACCTTCCGGTATCGTCGAAGACAGCAAAAGCCTGCGGACGTTTACCGTCATGCTCATGTATTTTGGGTAATCCTTCCGGAAAAGAGTAAAAGGAGTGAAATATCTCATGGTTTACCGGAAGTTCTACAAACTCTCTATCTGGAAATACTCTTCTTATCTCTCTTCTGAAGGATGGATCCATACCGTAATCGTCATCAGCATACAAGAACCCCCCTTTCAGCAAATACTCTCTCAGGTTTTTCGCTTCACGTTCAGAAAAACTGACGTTCCCATGGCCGGTCATAAATATGAAAGGATAGTCAAAGAGGTTAGCTTCTGAAGGTCTTACAACAGCTTGAACTGAAGAGAAATTTGTCTTAATAGTTCTGTTGAGAAATTCTACCAGATTGGGGAGTGTGTCAGGGTCATTATACCAGTCACCACCCCCATCGTAATGCAGTCTGGCGAGTTGAGGCAATTCCGACTGAGGATAGGCAGCATCACTGATTACAATCAGTATACTGACTATCAGAAATATAGATATGGGAGTTTTCCTGACTTCGATCATATGGTATTTAACCAATTCTCTCCATATTTTGTCAAGACATATGAAAGCATGCTTTTATCGGTCTAGTTTCGGTTAATCTTACTGAAAATGTTGTGGTGCCTTGGTAAAGAGGTCAACGGTATCAGCATCGATTATAAAGAGATGATCAGTTAACTCATTTCTTTGAACGACGAAATTCTCCTCTTCGGTGTATGCAAAGATAAGGGTTGTTTTATTCCCGTCGATTTTACTGATATTCAGGATAAGTTGTGGTTCTGCAAGAATAGAGGCGTATTCTTCAAATTCAAAATCCTTGAATCCGAAGGAGTTCATGCTTTCTATCTTGTTCAAGAGCTGCCTTAATGAGCTGTTATTCTCTGGTATTGAGAAAGAATGAGTATCATCGCTGAAATGCCAGAGAGAATCAGTTGCTGTGATTTTATAATGATTTAACTGGTATTTAACCTCGATGTCTTCTATCGCTCCTCTCGGTATTCCAACAATCTGGTTGTTACGCCAGGCAGCCAGAGTTGGTGAAACAATAAATGAAATGTTATCCATAAGTTGAAAAATCCTGTTATCATCAGGACGACGGGCAAAGGCTGATCTTCCGCTCCTCCCGATCAGGGCTGAATCGAGTAAATTATTCTGACTGTCATAAAATTTGAGTCTGGTTCCTCGTTCTTCAGTCAACTGGTAATTGGTGAATGACTCTTCCGAGAGTGCGACCGGTATACTGGATGTCTCTACTGGTAATACCTGAGAGAAGAAGCTATCCAGTCGATTTTTGTCGATACTGAAATAGAACGGGTGCTCTATACTCCACTCGACACCATCGTGAGAAATAACAAGAGTATCTCTGGCAGTTGAAATCTCGATCATAGAGATACTTTCCGGATTGAGATCAAAAAACCGAACTCTTCTCTCTCTCGGATCACTCGTGTATCTGATCACCCAAAGAGCTACTACGAGGACTATAAGTACTATGATTAGTATAATATTATTCTTGCTCATAGATCTTCCTTATAACTTTTCTTCTTTGAATCTGTCTATGATAGTTGATCACTCCGAACACAAGTAGTAGAAATGATGGCAAAAGAATATTCAGCCATCGAACGACCTTTTTACCGGAACTACTCAGTTCTCTCAATGGTTTGAAAACGGTTTCTCTCGCTCTGATTTCTATCAGAGCGGTATCATCCATCAGATAATCGATTGAATTCAAAACAAAATCGAGATTTGCCCTCACTCCGGCACCACCACCATCTTTGATGAAATCCGAATCAGTAACAAGAATTATCTTCGCATTATTCGTTCGGTAAAAGAAATCATCCGCTAATGGGTCTTCTTCCTCAGGGAAGATTTCGAGATAATAACTTTCTAAACTACCTTCATAGAGGCCTGCAACTACCTTAGAAGGCGCTGTTAAAATACGGCGCAGGTCTCTCTGTTGCATGTAACGCTCGAATGAAATATTATAACCCGGTTCTCTGATCTCTCCGGAATTATCTGAGGTTCTTAATAAATAATCAAAGCTGAGGTTTTCATTTGTTGCCGAATCCTCAATCTCTGAAGCAAAGATCAATTGAAGCTGTTCCAGATTTCGTGTGACTATATGATCTCTGTTCACATTGTTTATTACCGGGAAGGGTGGATAATTGACCGGGGTTGCAAAACTGAAGATACCCTGCTGCCTCTGAACTCTAATCTGCCCGGCATTGGCATCAGTTACCAGGTTCTTCTTTACTCTGATACCATAGTGTTCAAGAAGATCAAAGATGTTGGATTCAATCGGCCTGGCAGTCAAATTCTGAAGATCAGCATCAACCCCTTCCTGAAAAATCAATGCCCTTCCACCACGCATCAGGAACTGGTCTAAGTTGTAAAGCTCTTCAATATGCAGGGAATCCTTCACTCCTCCAAAGATTAAGGTCTGAATCTGAAGGTCTACCGGATCCATCAGTTCTACTTTTTCCAGATTGTAATGATCTGTTAACATCTCTGTTATTGTGCTGTAGATCGTCTGGGGCTGCTGATGTTGCTGCATCATAGGTGGTAAAGATTCTTCTCTTTTGAAAAAGCCGACGGTGCTACGACCGATATCAGTTATTTTCTTTATAGAACTGGTTATATCGTATTCGAGCCCCCTCGTATTCTGGATAAAGGGGATAATCTCTGTCTTTCCCTGATACATGAAAACAAGGCCCATATATATCTCACGGATTTCCAATTTATCATCTTCAACAACCTGCATTGATACAGGCATAATCTGATGACTGTGTGCCTCCTGTTTATACCGTTCATCTTCGCCAGGGTCGATGAATTCGAATCTGATCCTACCACGTGAATAGGCCTGATATTCAGATAATATATCTCTGGTAAAACGATGGGCATCTGCTAATTGAGCAGGCAGATTCTCGGAAAAATAGGCTTTTATAAGTAGCCTGTCCGGTAATTCTCTTACGGTTTCCCTGCTGGAGGAGGAGAGAGAATATATTTTTCCCCGGGAAAGATCCAGGCGAGCGAAAATATTGATCGATATCAGATTGATAACTATTAGAATGGCCATGATGACAATTATGTTTATCAACAATGATTTTCTACGTTCGTCTCGATTGATATTTCTCATTTGTTACCCCCCTATCTCCACTTCCTTGTCTCCATTGAGATGACTGCCAGTCGGAGAAAGAAGAATATCAAGCTGAAGAAGTATATTAGATTTCTGGTGTCAATCACACCTCTGCTGATACTTGAAAAATGATATCCGATACTCAGGTACTGAAATAACTGAACCAGTGAGCCCGGAATAAAAATCAGGATGAATTCGAGAATTACAAAGAAGAAAATGAAGAGAAAACTGATTATAAATGCGACAATCTGATTGTTGGTCAGTGAAGAGGCAAAGATACCGATTGATGCATATACTGCCCCGATAAGGAGTAATCCCAGATAACCACAGAAAATTGCTCCATAATCAATATTGCTCCCCAGTATCAAGATAGTAGCGAAATGTACCAACGTAAATAGGATACCAATAAAGATCAGAAGGAGAGCTGCCCAGAATTTACCCAAAACGATCTGGCTCTCTTTAAGTGGTAGAGTTGCCAGGGTTTCTAGTGTTCCGGATGTCTTCTCTCTGGCTATGCTACCCATCGTAATTGCCGGTACAAAGAGAAGGAATATCCAGGGAATTGTACTGAATAGTGACCTTAGCTCTGCCTGGCCAATAAGAAAAAGAGGGCTGGCAAAGAACCATCCGATAATCAGAAGAAATACAACTAAAACAACATAAGCTGCAGCTGAGTTAAAATAGTTCTTCAATTCGTTAGCCATGAGTATAGCGGTTTTGCTTTTCATCAGGCTGCTCCTTGTTCTATTGTTAGAGTTCTGAAAAGGTCTTCCAGGCTCATATATTCACGATGCATCTCCAGGATGACCCAGTCTCTCACTTTTATATACTTATAAATCGTCTCACGCAAATCATGATCAGAACTATACTCGAGTTGGAGGGAGAGGTAATTATCCTGCTGTTTGATGCTGACTATCTCCAACCCGGCAATGTTTTCACTCATCTGTTGTGAATCAAAGCCCGATGCTATGATATCTAGATTAAGCCGGGTCTTGCCCTGTAAGCTCGCTTTTAATTTATCCAGTGTACCGTCTGCAACAATATCACCTTTGTTGATTATTACTATCCTGTTACAGACAGCCTGAACTTCTTGCAGAATATGACTCGAAAGTATCAGGGTCTTCTCTCTGCCCAGTTCCTTAATTAGGTCCCGTATCTCCACTATCTGATTAGGATCAAGACCTGCTGTTGGTTCATCAAGAATAAGTATTTTTGGATCGTGGAGTATAGCTTGTGCCAGACCTACTCTCTGCCGATATCCTTTGGATAGAGTATGAATAGGTTTGGATACAACTCCAGTTAGGCCACACTTATCGATCACATTTCGAAGATTCTTATTGAAGGTCGTCTGGTCTAATCCTCTCAACCGGCCGATAAAACGTAGATAATCGTATACTGTCATATCCAGATAGAGTGGATTGTTCTCAGGTAGGTAACCGATCATATCTCGGATTTCGGTCTGATGCTCATAGATATTGTAGTTATCTACGAATACATTACCTTCTGTAGGTGTTAAGTAACAGGTCAAGACTTTGAGGGTAGTCGATTTGCCTGCCCCATTCGGCCCCAAAAAGCCAAGAATCTCTCCTTCTCCCACCTGAAAATTGATCTTGTTTACTGCTCTGACTGAGCCATAATACTTAGTCAAATTCTCAATTCGGATCATAAAGACACCTCAGTTATTAGATTGTATTTTTTAGCTGATTATTTTTATCTTCAAGCGAAAAAACATCAGATAACAACAGATCAATTGCATCTCTCTATTCATTCCCATCTCTCACTTCTGGTTGTTACTCATATCATCTCTCAGTGACTAACGCAGAGCAACTCCTCTTTATTACAAACTAATCATGTCATTATGTTGATTAGTGCCAGATTATCTAATACCATCCTGTTGTCTATAAAAAAAAGAGCCATTACCAGCTGGCAATGACTCTTATTATGGTAACCCATAGGGGAATCGAACCCCTGTTGCCAGACTGAGAATCTGGAGTCCTAGGCCACTAGACGAATGGGTCGGATGAAATTTTGGTGACCCCTAGGGGAATCGAACCCCTGTTGCCAGAATGAAAATCTGGAGTCCTAGGCCACTAGACGAAGGGGCCATCAAAATGGTGAGCCCGGATGAATTCGAATCATCGACTCTCTGCTTAAAAGGCAGATACTCTACCGCTGAGTTACGGGCCCACATTAATTCATCCGTCTTGCCAAACTTAGAAAGCCTCTTTTTTTGTCAACCTTTCTTTGTTTTTTTTCTCATCACCTCTTATAAATTCTTTCTGGCTGCTGAATAGAGATTCATGATTCTTGAACAACCGGATTGAAAGTTTATATCTGATAACCGAAATCTCAGTCAGATATTG
>Ga0079223_10000184_pt1 | contig 26710 bp, 19 predicted proteins | sample Stecom2011_FD_75072 | JGI IMG/M metagenome (GOLD analysis project Ga0079223, IMG submission 75072) | Agricultural soil microbial communities from Utah to study Nitrogen management - Steer compost 2011 | ecosystem: Environmental > Terrestrial > Soil > Agricultural land | place: USA: Utah...
TAGCTTTATAGTTATTATCCTTTTGGTAGGTGTTCAAACTGTTTTTGGAAGTACTAAAAGAGAATTTAGAGCTGCTTGGATTGCTACTGTAGGAAATATTGATTGGCCTTCTAAGAAGGGGTTGACTTCTCAGCAGCAACAACAAGAATTTATAAAGCATTTAGATTTTTTACATAGGAATGGATTTAACGCTGTTTTTGTTCAGATTCGTCCAGCAGCTGATGCTTTTTATCCTTCACCTTATGAGCCTTGGAGTCAGTACTTAACAGGGAAACAAGGGCAACCTCCTTTTCCAAAATACGACCCTTTAGCGTTTATGATTGAAGAAACGCATAAAAGAAATATGGAGTTTCACGCTTGGTTTAATCCATTCAGAGCCTTAGTTAGTACTCGAAATAATCCAAATCCATCGAACCATCCAACACGAACTCAACCTGATTGGATTATCAATTATGCTGGAAAAGGGTATTTTGATCCAGGAATGCCCAGTGCTAGAAATTATATTTTAAATGTAATTATGGATGTAGTGAAGAGATATGACATCGATGGGGTGCATATTGATGATTATTTCTATCCTTATAAAGTAGCGGGTCAAGTTTTTAATGATCAGAAGTCTTTTCAAAATTATAATGTTAACCAACTCTCTTTAGAGGATTGGAGGAGAAATAATGTGAACTTATTTATATCTCAATTATATTATCAAATCAAACAAGAAAAGAAATGGGTAAAGTTTGGTGTTAGTCCTTTTGGAATATGGCGAAATCAGAAGCAAGACCCAACAGGAAGTGCTACAAATGGAACTTCGTGTTATGACGATTTGTATTCTGACGTCAAGCTTTGGATGGAAAAAAAGTGGATGGATTATGTATTGCCACAATTGTATTGGGAGCACGGTCATAGGTTGGCAGCATATGATGTGTTATTACCTTGGTGGAATCAGATCAGGGGAGATAGGCATTTATATATTGGCCTCGGGGTTTATAGAATGCTAACAGCTAAGCCTAATACAGCTTATTATGGGCCAACAGAAATTTTAAATCAAATTACTAGTAGTAGAGAGGAGGGCGTTCAGGGAGTGTCATTGTACAGTATAAGTAATTTTGAAAAAATACCTAATCATTTAGAAGATAGTTTGAGATATACCTACTTTAAGCATATTGCAATACCACCACCTATGCCGTGGTTGGAAAGTCTTCCACCTGCTCGCCCGATAGTTAGTGGACAGTATCATAGTCAAGGAGTTCATCTTAATTGGGTAGTAGACAACCCTAAAGAAGAACGATTACGTTTCTTGATTTATAGATTTCCAAAACATGTTCCTATAAACTTAACTCAGAATCAATATATTATTGGATTGACTCAGAATTATGAGTTTTGGGATTATGAAAAATCGGTAAAAGGGGAGTACAAGTACGTAGTTACCACCTTGGACAGATTGTGGAATGAAAGCGCAGCTACTCTATTTGAATAGTCAATCCATCATAAGCTAAAAATATATTTTCAGGTAACTCTTTACTTACTTCATCATGTAAGCCCAGTAAGTGACTAATATGTGTGAAGTAGGTTTGATTTGCATTCACTCGTTGTGCTACTTCTATAGCCTCTTTAAGGTTGAAGTGTGAGATGTGAGGTTCCCTTCTCAGTGCATTTAACACTAGTGTTTTAGTACCCTCTAAGTATTTCCATTGGTCATCTGGAATGTACTTTGCATCAGTCAAGTAGGTGAAATCTCCAAATCGAAATCCAAAAACCTCTAATTTGTAGTGCAACACTTGTATGGGCATTATTTCATGATTCCCAATTTTAAGAGGAGTATCTCGTTGTATGGTATGTATGTTTAATTCTGGAATACCAGGATATTTAAAAAAGTCGTCAAAAACATATTGAAATTCACGCCCTAAAGTTTCTTGAGTATTTAGGTCCGCATAAATATCTATTTTTTTATTGAATTTGTGGTTGTAGGCACGAATGTCGTCTAGACCCGCAACATGATCCTTATGTCCGTGAGTGAATAGTACAGCATCAACTTTTGGAGGGGTGTGTTTTAATATTTGTGTTCTAAAGTCGGGACCTGTATCTACTATTATATCTAAATCATTCCAACGTATCCATATGGAAGAACGTGTTCTGTTGTCTTTAATATTTTTCGAAGTGCAAACTTCGCATTCACAAAGAATTACTGGAACGCCTTGTGAAGTGCCTGTACCTAAGAAAGTGACTTGATTATTCATTGTTTTTAGAGTCTTCAAGTTGAGAAAATAAATCTTTTGAGGTTAATTGATAATGGAGATCTTTTAGAAAGTTCTTGTCATTTTGTGTGAATTCATTATCATCTAAAATTAAAGAAGGAAGTAGTTCTACGATGGCTCTAATTTTTCCTTCAACATCTAAAAAGCGATTAATTACAATGAGTTTTCTTTGCTCTAAAATACATTGTCCACTATTAAACTTACCCTTTTCTAATCGAACTTTATACCCACCTAAAATGATTAATTTTTCTAAACGATTAAAGACTGTTGTAGATAATTTAATGCGCATATTGTATATTTGGTAAATATAGATTTTGAAATTTTTATGAAGTTAAGCGTTTTTTGTTTGATTACTATGGTTTTTCTCTCCTTTTCCCAAGCGAATAGTCAGAGATTTAATGCCAACGAAGATTATTATAATCGATTGATTGGTGGGTTTATACTAGGTGCCAATGCCACTCAAGTAGATGGATCAGGTTACGATGGATATAATAAATGGGGAGTTAGTGGAGGTGGAATTCTTTATTTAACTTTAGGGGATATTGATCTGCCTTTCCCGGGCACTTTGGCATTTAGCATGGAGGTTTTATATAATCAGAAGGGTGCTAAAGGACAAGGATTTATTCAAAGTGGTGTGACTTCTCAGGTTATAGATATGCATTATGCAGAATTACCTATTCAGATTAATTTATTTAGAGGGACTAGGAAAAGTGGGTTTGGAATGGGAGCTGCTATAGGTTATCTTGGATTTGTAGAAGAACTCATTGAAAAGGAATCTGGACTGATTATTAAAGATGGATATCCTTTCAAGAAGTGGGATTTGAGTTTTGTTATCACTGGAAACCTTCATTTGTGGAATGGGTTTTATTTTAGTCCACGATTTCAATATTCCATGATATCAGTTAGAAACAATAATAGAAGATTTGGTGGTCGAAACGAGCAGTTCAATAATATTTGGTCACTTAGGTTGATGTACATGTTTAAATAGGAGATTATGAATGTGTTATTAGTTGATGATCACTTGCTTTTTGGTGAAGCGTTGAAAGGACTTGTTGAAAGTATTTCAATAGTCAAAGAGGTGAAGTTTGCCTCTTGTGGTGACGCTGCAATTGCAGAAATGGAAAAAATGAAATTTGACGTTGTTTTATTAGATATTAGTTTAGTTAATGAAACGGGTTTTGATGTTTTCCCTAAGTTAATTTCAAAACAAAAAGATATAAAAGTCATTGCTTTAACTTCACATGGTGATAAATGGACGATAAACAAAGCCTTAGACAATGGTTTTCATGGCTTTTTATTAAAATCTGATGGCAGGTCTGAAATTGAGGTTGCATTATTAAGTATTGCTGACTCAAAACCATATATTAGCGCTCAGGTAAATGTAGAAGAATTGCAAAAAGTAAGTAAAACAGATGCATTGACAGATAGGGAAATGCAGGTTTTGAAAGCAATTTGTGATGGGATGAGTACTAAAGAAATAGCAAATAATTTTTTTATTTCTATAAAAACTGTTGAAACTCATAGAGCTAATTTACATAATAAATTGGATGCTAAAAATATTAATGAACTCATTAAAAAAGCATATTCCTTGAACATTATTCCATTGATTGACTAATTAAATACTTCAACTTGAAAAAAAAACTACTGATCATACTTTTATTTTCTTGCCTATCAAGCTTTGGACAGTCGTCTGACTTACTCGGGATGTTGGATGAGGCAGAAAAATGTGAAGGCTCTTCTTTAGATTGTCTAAATCTTTATGAACAGTGCTTAGAGCAAGCGAAAAAAGAAAAAGCTACCAACACAAAGGGTAAGATATATTATAGAATTGGTCGACTTAGGTTTATGCTTGGTGAGCAAGAGGAAGCCTTAGATCACTTTCAAAAAGGTGTAGAGTTTTCAGAGAGATATCATGACTCTTCAAGTTTAGCATTGAGCTATAATGGATTAGGAACTATAGCATTTATGCAAGGGCAAATGGAAAGTGCAATGACGCATTACTTGAATGCAGCCAATATTCAAGAGGCTATGAATGACTTGTCGAGTATGTCGCATTCGTTAATTAACGTAAGTGCATCCTTATACAATCTAAAGGATTATGAAGAATCACTAAAGTATTTATTTAAGGCCCATGAAATATTGCTAAATGAAGTAGATAAGAAGCACATAGGAACCGTAAAAGGAAATATAGCCCTGCATTATTATCAGTTGAAGTCTTATGATTCTGCTGAGTATTGGGCCTTAGATGCTATAAGAATTGGTAAAGATCCTGAAGAGATTGAAGCTTATATTTTAGGTCATTATATTTTGGCAGCTGTTTTATTAGAAAAGGATAAGATTACTGAGGCAATGGCCTATATGAAAAAGGCTATTCGGAAAGCACGTACCTATGATATGCAACACTACATGGGGGAAGTATTGGGCGTGTATGCGAGAATTCTTGCCAGAGCAGGCAGACATGAAGATGCCAAAAATGCTTTACAGGAAGTCAAAGACATACAAGCATCTTATGGTAATTATTTAGGATTAGCTCAGGCGTATAGAATTGGTGGTGAGGTCTATAACATCAGTAAAGATTATAAAAGGTCAGCTGAGAACTATGCAAAATATATAGCCCTTAATGATTCTTTTTTGATGGACGATGTTACTGAAAAGGTTATTGAATTAAACAAAAAGTATCAAGCTGCTCAAAAAGAACAACAGCTTTTACAACAAGAGTTGAAAATAAGTAAAATTAACCTTTGGCTCATTGTAATCACAGGAGTGTTACTTATCGTAATCTTATCTTTTGTCTTATACAGAAGGAGACTTTCGATTAAATTTTTAGAGCAACAAAGAGCTATGAAAGAAAAGCAACTTGAGGCTTGGTTTGAAGGAGAGCATGCTGAACGCGAAAGGTTAGCAAAGGAGCTTCACGATGGAGTCGCAAGCATGGTAAGTGCAGCAAAGATGAGTTTAGAGAACTCATTGTATATTGCTGAAGATGAAAAAACTGCACAAATAAACAAAGTTTTATCTATATTGAATGAGACACATCAAGATGTTCGAATGGTTGCCCATGATTTAATGCCTGTTAGTCTTCAAAATAAAGATTTATGGGAGGCCGTGGTGGATTATATTAATTATTATAAGGGGGCTGATATTCTTGACATCAACGTGTCAATTGATTCGTTATTAAAAAATCAAAATTGGGACCCCTTGAAGAAAACTGCACTTTATAGAGTTTTACAAGAGCTTGTTCAGAATGTATATAAACATGCTCATGCAACTAGTTTAACTTTGAATTGTAGTATTGAAGATGAGTATTTAGTGGTGAAGCTAACTGATAATGGGGTAGGGTTCAAGACGTGTGAAACTTCAGGGTTAGGGATGAAAAGTATAAAAGATAGAGTTGTTTACTTAAATGGAGCTATGAAAATTGACTCAAAACCAGATGAAGGGACTTCATTTTATATGAAAATCCCAATAAATTCTTTGCACTAACTAAAAAAATCAGGGTTTTCCCCTATTTTAAAAAGGCGAATTTGATGGATCTTTGTATTAACTATGTAGAGGTTGTAAGTAAACTCTACTAAAGTTATACGGAAGTTGACGCTCCCTATAGATTGTTATACCCATGAAAACATCTTACAAGCAAATGAGGCACTCTGATGAAAGATAGAGGGCCTTATTTACTTTTAAAGGCTTGAGGTAATAGTTCTTTTCTTTTTGATTAGTTCGCGCTTACCTTATTTGGTTTTTTCGTCGCTAGTGTAAAGCCAAAGGATGAGCCCACATCTATTTTACTCCTAACGTTAATAGTTTGATGATGTGCTTCTATTATATGCTTTACAATAGCTAAGCCTAATCCCGTTCCACCTATATTGCTATTTCTGCTTTTATCAGCTCTATAAAATCTTTCAAATACTCTTGAGATTTCAGTCTGTGGAATACCGATTCCATTATCACTAATTTCAACGAATGCCCTGTCTTGATCCATAGCGTAAATTCCTACTTTTATGAAACCATTTTGTTTGCCATATTTTATACCATTGAATATTAAGTTATAGACTACTTGTTTAATTTTGGCCTCATCAGCAAAAACAGTTAAAGGAAGTTGAGTACCTTCTTTAAATGAAAAGGTGATATTTTTTTCTAATGCTTTAACTTCAAGTTCGTTAAAAATATCTTTAATCAAATCTTGAATAATAAAATCTTCAAATTTAATGTTTGATTTACCACTTTCTAACTGTGATATCTCATTTAAGTGGTCTGCCAAGTTTGAAAGTCTTTCCAATGCGTTTGACGCATTAATGAGAAACCTTTTATGATCTCCATTCTCTAATACATCTTCAGAAATGACAGTATCAATATAAGATTTTGAAGTGAATATCGGTGTTCTTAATTCGTGGGCTAAATTCATTAAAAACTCCTTTCTAAACTGTTCGTTTTTTTCTAAAACATCGATTTTAGATAGGTATGTGGTGGCCCACTTTTCAACATCGTTATGTACCTCGTCAATGGATTTCTTCAGAAGTTTAGTATCATCAAATAGTGCTTCTTTTTTTGTTGATTTTGTATCGTAAATTAATTTATATACTAATTTTATTTTTCTGTAAATAAAAAACTGCAATACCGTATTAATGATAAAATATGCACTTACTAGAGAAGCAAAATATAAAATAACTATTTGTAGTTTTGATAGAGAAAGTAGTAGAGATGTAATTAATACAACTATACTAATTCCAATTGCAGTAATTCCAGAAAGTTGTTTGGACTAATGTTTTTATTATAATTGTAAGCCAAGTTGTGTAGTTTTAAGTTTGTTATGAATCTGTACTGCTAAATTAACTATTTAAAAGAAGTACCTTGTCATACTATCTTTTATATTTGTATATTATTTTCTAATTCACTCTAATTATTTATATGTCTATTGATACAAATTCAAGGAGAGCTTGGGTATTGGGTATTGTTTTTGGATTGATGGGTCTTGTCTTAATTGCAAGGTTATTTACTATGCAAGTTTTAGATAAGAAATATGGAGTTATGGCACATGACCAAGCAGTTATAAGAAAAGTAATTTATCCAGCGAGAGGAATTATTGTGGATCGTAATGGACAAAGCTTACTTACCAATAAAATATCTGTAGATATCGGAGTGACGCCTTCTAAGATTACAGAAATTGATACCCTGCAATTTTGCAGTTATCTTGATATTGACCAATCTGAATTTGAAGAGCGTATAAAAACAGCTATTATTCGTCAAGGCGCTTTAAGAATGAGTGTTTTCCAAACATTTTTAACTGAAGAGCAGCATGCAAAGTTTCAAGAAAATATTTTTGACTTCCCTGGTTTTGAATTGATTGAAAGAACAACACGAGAATATCCTCGAAAAATCGGAGCAGGATTTTTAGGATATATCAATCAAATAAGCAGAGGGATGTTAGAAACGGAAAGGTATAGTTCTTATCGTCAAGGAGATTTTGTAGGAATTACAGGATTGGAAAGTGTTTATGAAGAAGTATTGAGAGGTCAGCGAGGGGTGGAATATTTGGTTCGTGACGTTATGAACCGTCCGCAAGACTCTTATATGAATGGCGCATTAGACACTATGGCATTAGCAGGTAAGAATTTGGAGTTGCATTTAGATGCAGATTTGCAAGCTTATGGTGAAGAGCTTTTTGAAGGGAAAATAGGAAGTGTCATCGCAATTGACCCTAAAACAGGAGGAATATTAGCGATGGTCTCCGCACCGACTTTTGACCCAAATTTACTTTCTGGAGGTGATTTAGGCAGGAATTTTTCAAAATTGTATCAATTACCAACTAGGCCTTTATTCAACCGAGCTGTACAGGCTCAGTATCCACCAGGATCGACTTTTAAGCCTGTTACGGCTCTTGTGGGATTAGATGTAGGAGCAATAACTCCTAGCTTTGGGTTAGGCTGTAGTGGAGGGTATTTTGGATGTGGTAAAAGGATAGGGTGTACTAATACAAGAGGTGGTCATGCTGCAAATTTAAAAACTGCAATTGCAACCTCGTGTAATTCTTATTTTTTACACACATTTAGATTGATTGTTGACTCTAAAAACTGGGCTGGAGGAAAACGTGAGGGTATCCAAAAATGGCATGATTACTTATATGATTTCGGGTTAGGTCATGCTTTAGGTGTAGATATTACAGGGGAATACAAAGGAAGTATTCCTGATGCTGCATACTTTGATAGAATATATAATGATAGTTGGAATTCATGTAATATGGTTGGAATGGGCATGGGGCAAGGAGAGATAGATATGACACCTATGCAAATGGCGAATGTTATGGCCATTATTGCAAATAAGGGGTACTATTATAAACCTCATTTAGTAAGATCGGTGGATGGAGACCCTAAAAGTGAAGTTTTAGAAAAGTATTTAGTTCGTCATCGTGTAGGAGATATTAAAGAGGCTACTTTTCAACATGTTATTGATGGTATGGAAGAGGTTGTGAAAAATGGAACAGGTAGGGTCGCACAAATTCCTGATATTCGAGTAGCTGGGAAAACAGGCACCGTTGAAAATTATGACATGTTAGATGGCAAAAGAACGAAGTTGGATAACCATTCTGTTTTTGTTTGTTTTGCACCTGTAGATGATCCTCAAATTGCTATAGCCGTTGTAGTTCAAAATGCTGGATATGGTAGCACATGGGCGGCGCCTATTGCTACTTTAATGATGGAGAAATATTTAACAGGAACAGTTAAAAGAACAGCATTAGAAGAGCGCATGAAAAATAGTAATACGATTAAGAAATATATTTACACCTTGGATTCTATTCAAAGACTAAAAGACATGAAAAGAGAAGAACTTAGAAATTTGGATATGAATACCAAACTCATGTTGCAGAAGCAGCAAGATACGATGATGGTTAAATACATTCTACGAGAATATTATGGATTGAAAACAGAAGAGCAATAAAAATGGCGAGATATAAAAAAAGTTTAGGCTCAAGAATTGACTGGTTGACCCTATTACTATATTTAGTTTTGGTTGGAATTGGTATAGCAGCTGTGTATTCATCTGAATATTCAAGCTTTGATGAGCCGTTTTTTAATTTTGACAAAAGTCATACTAAACAACTTACTTGGTTAGGAATTTCTTTATTTGTAGGGTTGATTATTGTATTGACTGACAGTAAGTTTTTCTTCTCTGTGGCCTATTTGACTTATGTGATTGGGATTTTATTATTGATTTTGACTTTTGCTATCGGGCCAACCGTCAAAGGGTCTAATAGCTTTATACAGGTTGGAGGTTTTAGTTTTCAACCAGGAGAAATAGTCAAAGTTTCTACAGCTTTAGCGCTGGCAAGATTTATCGCCACCCCTGAAGTCAATTTTAATTTACTGAAAAACCGATTAATTGGTCTGGTTATTGCATTTTTACCTTGTGTTTTAATCATTTTGCAAAACGAAACAGGTTTAGCACTTGTGTATTTTGCTTTCATTTTCGCCATGTATAGAGAAGGGTTGCCAGGTGGAATATTGTTATTTGGAGTTACTGCAGTTGCTTTAATGATTGCCACCTTGTTGGTTAAAGCAATCCCTCTATTAATCATTATTACAGCATTAACCATCATCATAATTCTTTTGAATTTAAGAAATTTAAGGAATAATAAGATCTATTATCTCTTGATTGGGGCAGCTTGGTTAGTTGCAGTTTTGTTTTCTCAGGTTTTGGTTCCCTATGCCCTAAAAAACGTTTTTCAATCCTATCAAGTTGAGCGAATTTATACAATGTTTGGCCAAGATGTACCTACAGAATACTTAAAACCAGGTACTGTTCAAAGTCAGGATGCAGAGTATAACGTTAGGCAATCTAAAATTGCTATTGGAAGTGGTGGACTGACTGGGAAGGGCTTTATGAATGGAACACATACCAAGTATTCTTTTGTTCCAGAACAGCATACAGATTTTATTTTTTGTGGTATTGGGGAGCAATTTGGCTTTGTAGGTTCTGCAATTTTAGTCATATTATATGTCTTGTTACTTTTAAGGATTTTATATTTAGCTGAGCGACAAAGGTCAGTTTTTAGTAGAGTATATGCCTATAGTGTTGCCTCGATATTATTTTTTCACTTTGCTATTAATTTATCAATGACCATGGGCTTAGCGCCAGTAATTGGTATTACTTTACCCATGTTGAGTTATGGTGGGACAAGTTTATTATCTTTTAGTATACTGCTGTTTATTTTATTAAGATTAGATGCAGATAGGGAGGTGCTAATTCGTTAAATATTAAAATAAGATGTTGTATTCCTATTTTTTGGTGGCATTAGGTGGTGCATTGGGTAGTGTGTTTCGTTTTGGGATTTCTGGTTTTTTGAAACCTGAGAACTCATGGCCTTGGCCTACTTTTGTCGTTAATATTTTGGGGAGTGTTTTGATTGGTTTACTTGTTGCTTATCTTCAAGTATCACCCAAAAGTGTGTGGAGAAATGAGCTTTTGTATCTTGGTGTGGTGGGTTTTTGTGGAGGTTTTACTACTTTCTCTGCTTTTTCTAAAGAGCTGTTCTACTTGCTTGAAAATCAGTCTGTAGTTTTGTTTTTATTATACAGTATAGGGTCTTTAGCTTTGGGGGTTATTGCTTTTGCCTTAGCTTATTTTTTAGTATTGAGATTATCCTCATAGACTCCTTCAATGACTTTCATTAGTTGTTGAGCTGAATTGTCCCAATTGTAAATCTTAGTGATTTCTTTAGCTTTTTCAGTAAGAAATTGATGGAGTTTTTCATTTCTATATAGTTCCATCATGTGTTCCGCTAAATCATCTACATCATTTGGGTCGATAGTTAGTCCACCTTCACCAGCCACTTCGGGCATAGAAGAGGTGTTAGAAGTAATAACAGGTTTATGACAAGCATAAGACTCTACTATAGGAATACCAAAGCCTTCAAATAAAGAAGGGTAAATTGTCGCCCAAGCAGAAGCTGTAAGTTTAGCAACTGTTTCTATAGGCTGATAATCTAACCAAATTACATCTTCCTTAAAGGGCATTCTTTTTTTTGCTACTTCTATTTCTTCAGACTGCCATGCCATTCGTCCTATGATGACTAATTTGAAGTTGTTTTGTTGTCGTCTTTTGAATTTCACGAAGGCTTTTAAAAGATTAATGACATTTTTTCGGGGATGAATTGCAGAAGTAAAGAGGTAAAACTCTTGACCATCTGTAAATTCTTTTTTTATAGCTTCTTGTTCCGACCATGATAGTGGTTTAAAAGCTTTGTTAGCAGCGTTATAAATTACTTTAATATGGTCTTCAGGAATAAAGTCGTAATTCGCTAATATATCTGATTTGCTAAATTCTGAAACAGTTATAATTTTTCGGGTATGTTTAGCATAAAAAGGGGTGTAATTTTTTAAATACCACTTATGAGCCCTGTCAATAAAATCTGGATAATGTAGAAAAGCTAAATCATGTAAAGTAATAATAGAAGGAATTTTACTACTATGCAAACCTAAAAAATCAGGAGAAAAATAAACATCTACTTCATGCTTTTTAAGTGCTTTAGGTAATGCATATTTTGTCCATATCCAGTAGAGTACGGGATGTCTAGCTTGTGGTTTTAAGATAACAGGCTTAACGTTTGATCCAAATATAAAGGAATCATCGTAAGGTCGATCAAAAAAGAAAACGAATTGATGTTCTGGATGGGATTTTACCATTCTTTTCAGTAGTTCATGAGCAAACCATCCTATGCCTTCTAATTTATTTTTTAATAATAAACGTGCATTAACACCAATAATCATTCAGTATATAAAATTAAAATTGTAAATCAGTTATACTTTTTAAAGGTATGATAATACCACCTTTTAAACTTAGATATTTATCTGTAGCTGATCAAATAGTTGTTTTAACTGTTCTAATGCCGTCTTCTGTTTGAAAGGAGATGCTTGTTTTTCCTTTAAATTCATTTCCTAAACGTACGCCGTATTCAAGCATTTCTCGCCATTTCGCAGATTGGTCAACTTGAGCATCTACTATTTTCATTAGAGGGATTTCCTCTTTATTAATTAGCTGTGTATTCATTTCCCCATGTGTAATTTTGCACAAATGTAAATGAAATTGTAATATTGATTAAATATAACCCTCAAATTCTTTTTTGAATTTGAAATACTGTTATAAGTCTTATCTTTGCAAAAAAAATTTTATGAGTCTTAAAGCTGGAATTGTAGGTTTGCCCAATGTTGGGAAGTCAACTTTATTTAATGCAGTTAGTAATAATGCGAAAGCACAAGCGAGTAATTATCGCTTTTGTACTATTGAGCCCAATGTTGGTTTGGTTAATGTGCCTGATGAAAGGTTAAAAGTATTGGCAGAAATAGTTCAGCCAGAGCGAGTATTGCCGACTGATATTGAGTTTGTTGATATAGCAGGATTAGTAAAAGGTGCTGCCTCGGGAGAGGGGTTGGGGAATAAGTTTTTAGCTAATATACGTGAAGTGGATGCGATTATACACGTAATTCGCTGTTTTGAAGATGAGAATATTTTAAGAGAGGAAGGGGAAATAAATCCATTAGGTGATAAGGAAATTATCGATACAGAGTTGCAATTTAAAGACTTAGAAAGTATTGAGAGAAAAATGGAACGTGTGGCAAGAATGATGAAGGGAGATGCTTCTCAAAGAGAGGTTCATGAGTCTTTACAAAAATGTAAAGCATGGCTCGAGGAAGGGAAAAATATGCGAGCTATGGATATGACAAATACGGATGTCGAAGCTGTTGCAGATTTGTTTTTGTTGACGCAAAAGCCTGTTTTATATGTTGCTAATGTTGATGAGGATGCTATACTAACTGGAAATAAATATAGTGATGCTGTAAAAGAAATGGCAGCAGAAGAAGGAGCAGAAGTTATAGTAATGAATAATAATATTGAAGCTCAAATTGCAGAATTAGAATCTGAAGAAGATAAAGAAATGTTCTTTACGGAATATGGATTGACTGAGCCAGGATTAAACCGTTTAATTCGTACAGCATATAAACTATTAAATTTAATCACCTACTTTACGTGTGGAGTAAAAGAGGTTAGAGCTTGGACAATTATCAATGGCTGGAAAGCACCGAAAGCAGCAAGTGTTATACATACAGACTTTGAGAAAGGATTTATTAGAGCTGAAGTAACTGCTTATGACGATTTTGTTAGTTTAGGTGGTGAACAAGGAGCAAAAGATAAAGGGAAATTAAGAATTGAAGGAAAGGAATATGTGGTAAAAGATGGAGATATAATGCATTTTAGATTTAACGTGTAAGAAAAATAATTTTTCAAGAAAGCGAGTAGTGGACAACCATTACTCGCTTTTTTTGTTAAAACTATTGTTAAATTCTTGGATTTTGGATTTATGTCTTGTAGGTTTCGCAACATTAATATATGGATTTATGACAAAAGATAACTCAGATAAGAAGATTGGTTTTTTAAGAATTAATCCACCCGTTTTTTTTCAGCCTTAATTATAATTGTCGCTACTGTTACACTTGCTTTGATATTTGGTGATACACTCCTTGAGCGTTTTAATAAAACGCAGTCTTGGGTAAGTTCAAAAGGTGGATGGATTTATACTTTATCTGTAAATGCATTCATACTATTTTGTTTGTTCATGGCATTTGGTAAGTATGGGAAGATGCGAATAGGAGGTTCCTTGGCTCGTCCGGAATTCAAAAATCATGCTTGGTTTGCGATGTTGTTTAGTGCGGGAATAGGAAATGGACTTGTGCTTTTCAGTATTGCAGACCCTGTAAGAGATTTTGTTGATCCGCCAAAACAATTAGCCGGTGCTGATCCTAATATCATAGCTCAAGATGCTATAAATTTTTCATTTTTGCATCATGGTATTCATGGTTGGGCAATATACTCTGTAATTGGTTTGGCTTTAGCTTATTTTACTTATAATCGAAAAATGCCCTTGACCATTAGGTCTGCATTTTATCCACTTTTAGGGGATAGGATTCATGGTTGGATTGGGCATCTTATTGATATAGTAGCGGTTGTTGCCACCTTATTTGGTTTAGCTACGACTTTAGGATTTGGTGTAGGACAGATTAACGCAGGATTGAATCATGTATTTGGAATACCACTAAATATTAATATTCAATATTTAGTCATTCTCGGAATTACGGGTATTGCCGCAATATCGGTACTCAGCGGAGTAGATAAGGGGATTTAGTTTCTGAGTTAGTTAAATGTTGGTGTAGCACTTGCTGTTTTTTCATTAGTATTGATTTTAGGACCAACTGCATTTATATTAAAATCTTATATTCAAAATGTCGGAAGCTATCTGACTAATTTTGTGGAATTATCTACATGGTCAGGAGCGTTTCAAGAGTCGGAGTGGCATAATAATGTGACCTTAATGTATTGGGGTTGGTGGGCGTCTTGGTCACCATTTGTAGGAACGTTTATTGCTCGAGTGAGTAAAGGAAGAACGATTAAGGAATTTATATTAGGCGTTTTGATTCTACCGGCATTAGTGACTTTCTTATGGTTTTCAGCATTTGGGGGAACTACAATGTTAGGTTTATTAGAAGGTGATTTTGCTTTGATAGATGCAGTTAATGACAACATCTCAACTGCGTTGTATGTTTTCTTTGAGAAGTTTCCTTTAGCCTCATTATTGAAAGTATTGGGTATGGTGTTGATCAGTAGCTTTATCATAACTTCTGCTGACTCTGGAGCTTTAGTAGTTGATAGTATTACTTCGGGAGGAAGTAAAAGAACTCCAGCTATTCAAAGAATACTTTGGGCTTCACTTTCAGGATTGATTGCTGCAGCACTTCTTACTGGTGGAGGATTAGATGCACTACAAGCAGCAGTAACTATTTCAGGATTACCATTTGCTGTTTTATTAGTTCTCATGTGCATTTCATTGTTTATCGGGATTAGAGAAGATTTCCAAACAGATAAACGGAAATCTAAAATTTCAGATAGAGAAAACTATGTAGAAAAGGTAAAGAAAGTAATCAAGAAATCAACTGATGGAGAATAAGGTAGTGATAATAAATCAATAAAATTGTGATAGACTATGTCAAATGAAAAAACATTAATAGTAGCGCTCGACCTAAGTGATTTGGATGATGTTCTTATCCAATATGCGCATTTTATGACTGAGCAGTTGAATATAGAAAAAGTGGTTTTTGTGCATAATATTAAAGTGCCAGAACTCGAAGATTTGTATCAAGAAATGATAGAAGAACATGATATATCCAAGTTGATACACACAGAAATATTTAAAAGAGCCCAAAAGCATTTTAGTAACTTAGACCAAACAGCTATTCTAATTACTGAAGATATAAGTACGGAATCAAAACTAAAGGAATTAGAGAAAACCTACCCTAATAGTATTTTGTTATTAGGATGGAAAACAGAACAGGAAAGCAGTCGGTCACTTATTCAAAAAGTCGTTAGGATTTCTAAAATACCAGTATATTTAATTCCTGCTAACACATCTATGAAAATGGAAAAACTCATGTTAGCTACTGATTTTTCACAGCCTGTAGTTAAAGTGAAAAATTTCATTGAATCTTGGTACAATAATGACTTTAAGCATAAAGCGATTTGGCGTGTTTATCAGGTGCCATCTGGATTTTTTCCATTCTTGGATGATGATAAAACCCTTGAAAGAACTGAAAGACACGTGATGAGAGATAATCAACAAAAATTGAGGAAATACAAGTTTGATGAGTCTTGGAAAATGGAATCTGTACAAAAAGGAGAGGATTGGATTGGGGAGAAGTTGGCCAAAATGTATACAAGAAATAAATATGATCTGATGCTTTTAAGTGCTAAGGGCGGGAATAAACTTTCAAAGTTATTTATTGGTAGTACGACGAATGAAATCATATATGGAGTGCCATTTGGGGTCGTGGGTATCATTAAATAGAGGGTGTTTTTGATTAAAGTTTGAGAATGTCTGCCATGGAATTTGAGTGAAACTAGGGATATCAATTTGAAAGACTGTTGAAAATCCCTTTTAATGTCTAAATTTGTCCCTAAAATCACTGCTTCTTGAACCTCAGATTAATATTTAATATTTTTTTCCTCATTGGATTGAATCTCTTGATCAAGCCATTTTGGAGCTTGGGTATTGATGTGGAAGTTCAAAACCAAGTAGGGCATCAGGTTTATGGATCTTATCAAGCCTTGTTAAGTTTAAGTTTGATTTTTTCCATCTTGTTGGATTTAGGCATTCAGACTTTTAATTCAAGGCAAGTTGCTAGTTCCCCTAAAACTTTTCAGAGTTTATTCCCCAATATGATGATAGCTAAATTGTTTTTAGCTGTCATTTATATGGGTTTAATAAGTTTGGTTGCTTACTTGTTAAATTATCGGGGAAGAGAAATTTATTTGTTGGGTCTGATTGGTTTTATGCAGGTTGCTGTATCTTATTTGCTATTTGTGAGGTCGAATATAGCTGCACTTCAAAGATTTAATTTAGATAGTTTTTTATCGGTTTTAGATAAACTCATAGCAATTTCCCTATGTGGTTATTTTTTATATGTCAAGCCTGATCTTATAACGTTTAGTATTTTTCATTTTGCGGCTTTTCAAGTTATTGGTTATGCAGTTACCCTGCTGATTGGTTGGGGGTTAACTTATCGATTATTTACTTTTAAATGGTCGGGGTTCAACTTCTCAAGATTACGAGTGATTATGAAAAAAGGAGTGCCTTATGCTGCATTAGTATTTTTTATGGGTATTTATGCACGAACCGATATTATTTTATTAGATATTATGTTTGACAAAAGCTCGATCCAAAGTGGTGTATATGCTGCTTCTTATAGGCTTTTAGATTTGTCAAATAATATGCTTGGAGTGTTGATTGCTGGAATATTAATGCCACTTTTTGTTAAAATGCTTGCTGAAAAAGAGCGACTGAATGGAGTTTTAAAAATGGTGAGTACATTCATGTTAGGAGCAAGTTTATGGATAGCATTTTGGGTTTACTTTTATGATGTAAATATAGTTAGTATTCTGTATGATCATAACACAGAGCAAACGGTTCAGGTATTAGGAGTATTAATTTGGGTGTTACCCATTTCGAGTTTGAGTTATATTTACTCAACTTTGTTAACTGCGGGTGGGCATTTAAGATTTCTAATTATTAGAGCTGTTTTTTCTGGGTTTGTAAGTGTTTTGTTGAATTTAATTTTGATACCTTATTATGGAGCGATTGGTGCTGCGATTGTGTCAGTTATTACGCACGCTTTGTATGTAGGAAGTGTTATCTTGCGTGTGAAAAAAATCCATAATTTTGTTTTTCCCTTCCAATTTTTGATAAGAATCATAGTTTGGTCTATAATAACGATATTTAGTTTTGTGATTTTAAAGAAGTTTTATCCCGAAGAGTGGATATTAGTAAGTTTATTAGTAGCTGTTATATCGTTGATTACCATAGTTTTGTTCGGTGGGGTTTCATGGAAAGTGCTGAAGCAAATGATATCAAAAAGTAAATAAATTTTGTAAAGTCTAAAATCTTCCGAACTTTGTTTGCTTTATAATTGAGCCGAAAAGGTCAGTTATTTAAGTTTTTAAATTTTAATAAAGTACATTATATATATGGCGAGTAATCTTTTAATAGTGGAGTCTCCTGCAAAGGCGAAAACAATTGAAAAGTTTTTGGGGAAAGATTTTGAGGTAGTATCAAGCTTTGGTCATATTCGTGATTTGGTTAAGGAGGGAATGGGAGTGAATGTGGAAAAAGGATTTGAACCAACTTATGTAGTATCTGACGATAAAAAGAAGGTAGTAGCAAGCTTGAGAGCAAAGGCTAAAAATGCAAAAGAAGTTTGGTTAGCAACGGATGGTGATCGCGAAGGAGAGGCAATTAGTTGGCATTTATGCGAGGTGTTAGGATTGGATCCTGCAACTACAAAGCGAATCGTTTTTAATGAGATTACTAAAACAGCTATTCAAAAAGCAGTTGAAGAACCTAAGTTTGTTGACATGAACTTAGTTAAAGCGCAACAAGCAAGAAGAGTGCTAGATCGACTTGTAGGTTTTGAAATTTCGCCAGTATTATGGAGAAAGTTATCAGGAGCAAGAGGGTTGTCTGCAGGTAGAGTTCAGTCTGTAGCTGTAAGGTTATTAGTAGAAAAAGAAAGGGAAATATTTAACTTTAAAACGACTAGCAGCTTTAAAGTTGTCGGACATTTTAGTGGAGAAGATACGGCTCGTAAAAAAGAAGTTCAATTTAAGGCTGAAGCACCGTCAAAGAAAGATGCTAAAGAAGCTAATGCATTTTTACAGGCTTGTTTACAAGCTACTTATGAAGTAGAAAAGGTTGAAGTGAAACCAGGAAGAAGATCTCCTGCAGCGCCATTTACAACATCTACTTTACAGCAAGAAGCCAGTAGGAAATTAGGTATGTCAGTATCTAATACCATGCGTGTTGCTCAACAGTTATATGAATCAGGTTTAATTACTTATATGCGTACAGATTCTACTACATTAGCTGGTGGAGCGTTGAAACAGGCAGAAATAGTGATTAATGAGAAATTTGGTACTGAATATCATAAAGCTCGAGTTTATAAAACTAAAAATCAATCTGCTCAAGAAGCGCATGAGGCGATTCGACCAACAGATTTAAATTTAACAAGCATAGATAATCCCAATACTAGACGCTTGTATGAGCTTATTTGGAAAAGGACGATTGCATCTCAAATGGCTGATGCGGAATTAGAGCGCACTGTAGCAACAATTGGGATTTCTACCTTAGAAGAAAAATTTATAGCTAAAGGTGAAGTGATTAAATTTGATGGTTTCTTAAAAGTGTATTTAGAAAGTAGAGATGATGAGGAGGAAGAAAATGAAGATATAGAAGGTGTGCTGCCAAATCTAGAAGTAGGAAAGCCTTTGAAGGGGAATGAAATAATTGCTACGCAAAGATTTACAAGGCATCCTGCAAGATATACAGAAGCATCTTTAGTTAAGAAATTAGAAGATTTGGGAATTGGAAGACCTTCTACTTTTGCCCCAACGATAAGTACTATTCAAAATAGAGGATATGTTGAAAAGAAAGATAAAGAAAATGTAGAACGTTCTTATACAATTTTAACCTTGAAAGAGGATAAGATTTCTGAAGTCACTAAAACAGAAATTGCTGATGCTGATCGTCAAAAAATGTTTCCTACAGATTTAGGGATGGTTGTGACTGATTTTTTAATGGAACATTTTCAGCAAGTGATGGATTATAAGTTCACTGCAAAAATTGAAGATGAATTTGATGAGGTTGCAGATGGTGCAAAAGTATGGAATGAAGTAATTAAAGATTTCTATAATCCTTTCCATGAACAGGTTGAAGATACTTTAGAACATGCAGATCGAACGGCTGGTGAAAGGAAATTAGGAGTAGATGAAGAAACAGGTAAACCTATTATAGCACGACTAGGTAGGTTTGGACCGATGGTTCAAATTGGAAGTGCTGAAGATGAAGAGAAGCCAAGGTTTGCATCGTTAAGAGCTACTCAAAGTATTGAGACTATAACATTAGAGGAAGCTTTAGAGTTGTTTAAACTGCCTTTTGATTTAGAGCCTTATAAAGATAAAGAGGTTGTAGTTGCAGTTGGTAGATATGGTCCGTATGTAAGGTGGGGCGATACTTTTATCTCAATTCCTAAAGGCGAAGATCCACTTGAGGTAAGTCAAGAACGGGCGGAAGAACTCATAGAAGAGAAGATTAAAGCGGATGCACCTGTGGCAATTCATGATGGAGCGCCAGTAACCAAAGGTATTGGTAGATTTGGACCTTATTTAAAATGGAAGAATCTATATGTTAATGTACCTAAGGCTTATAATTTTGACCTTTTAACGGAAGAAGAAATACATGAATTAGTATCTAAAAAAATAGAGAAGGAAGCTAATCGCTATATTCAGGTTTTTGAAGATGAAGGTATTACTATTGAAAATGGTAGATGGGGTCCATTTATTAAAGTGAAAAAGAAAAATGTAAAGGTTCCATTAAAATCAGATGGTGAAAAGTATACTGCAGAAGAGTTAAAGGAAAAAACATTAGAGGAAATTACAAAATGGATAGAAGAAAGTAATCCAGAATTGTTGAAAGGTGGTAAGAAGAAAAAAACCAAGAAAACAAAAGGAAAGAAGACTAAAGTAAAAAAGAAAACAGTTAAGAAGATAGCTAAAACATCAGATAAGAAAGCATCTAAAAAATAAATATTTATCAATTCAAAAAGTACGTATAAATATTTAACTATTATAAACTTAGTTTATTACTACGTTTATTAAATGTTGAGAATGAATTCTTTCTGAATGACATATTATGACATTGTGATAAGTGTGATTTATTTTTATTAAATACTTGACATTAACAGAATCATGTTATATCTTGTCTGTGATTTTATGTTTTTAACAATTGAAAAAGAAACTTATGAAAGTTTGGAAATACTTACTCTTTTTATTTTTAGTGCCACTATCATTGGAGGCACAATTACCTTTTTATGGAGATGGATTAATTTATAGGATTGGTACTGGAAATAGTGTAATTTCTATGCATGATCCTAATTTGCCTCTTTCTGCAACCAATCCAACAAATAATAATGCTTCACTAAGTATTAATTTTAGTGCTTCAGGTTTAGCTATCGGAAAAAACATGGCTTTAAACGATGGATCATATACATTTTATGTTTGTAATGCAAGTACTAATACCTATTTTTATTATGATTTGGCTTCTAACTCTTGGTTAAATACAGGTCATAGTTTTGGTTCTACTGCAGCTGTTAACCCTGGTATGGGTGGCGGCTTAATGTATAATATAGTGGGTGGAAGTGGTCAAATATGGAAATATGATTTCACTGGTCCCGCGACATTATTAACGACTATCACGGATTTTAATGGTGGAGGTCCTTATGATTTGGTTGTGGACTGTATGGGGTATTTTTATGTCTTAAGAGCTAACATGTCAGGTTCTGGACAATGGTTACGTAAGTATGACCCTAATGGTGTTTTAGATTTCGAATGGGATTTAGTAGGTGCACCAAACTCTAGTGCAGGGGGTGGTTTTGCTATTGTAGGTGATACCATGTATTACCACAACAACTCTGCATTCATAACAGCTATTATTGGTGCTACAACTGTTGATGTGATTGATATTCAAACAGGGTTTCCATCGTCTTCAGATTATGCTAATATCCCAATTGGTGCTGGACCAATGGAAGGTATGGTAGATAGTATTTTTGCTTGTGAGGCAGGTACGATATTTTATACACCATCTACATCAGAAGAGGTAGAGTGGGGTATTATAAGTGGTAATCCATCAAATATTAATTTTAATAATGGGCAATTAAGTGTTGATTACGATGAATCATTTGAAATATATATAGAGGGATTTTCAGCATGTGCAGAGGGTAATATAGTTACAGACACCTTAAAACTGTTTTTAGTAGATGCAGACATTCAGTTAACTGATACAATAAATATTAACGGATGTGGGTCTTTTGAAACAGTTATTAATGCACAGGTTACACCAAATTTTTCTTTTTTACCTACAGAGTTAACATGGAGTTCAACAATTGGACAGGTAACAAGTGGTGCAGGTACAAGCAGCCCTACTGTTCAGGTTACTGAAAGTGGTTACTTTTATTTAGAAGTCACAGTACCAGATCCATTTGGCGATTGTACTTTTTTAGACAGTGTGTACATTAAAGCAACTGATTATACGATAACACCATCATTTACATATGAGTTAGACCCTTCTTGTAATTATAGTACAATAACAGTTACAAATACTTCAACTCACGCTAATCTTAACGCAAACTTTTCTGGAGAATGGGATTTTGATAATAATGTAACTTCTACACAAATGCCTACTGAAACTAGTGTGTATGACGAAACAGGATTTTATTATGTAACATTAGATATTTCGAATCAATACTGTGAAACCTCACATACAGAAGTTGTAGCAGTAACTTTCCCAACTACTGATACCGTTTCATTTAGAGAGGTTGTATGTACTTCTGATATGCCATTTGATTTCTATGGACAGCAATTTGATCACTATGGACATTTTACTACTATTTTAACCAATCAGGATGGTTGTGATAGTGTAGTTCATTTAACTTTAATCGAAGGAGTTGAGCATATTGTTTCTTATGAAAAAACAATATGTCCTGGAGAAAGGTATATTTTTGGAAATAGAATTTTAACAAAGGCAGGTGTCTATAGAGATGAGTTTGTATCTAGATATGGATGTGATAGTCTTGTTGAAGTAACTCTAAAAGTTGAAGATTTTAAAATGAACTTACAAGCATACCCTAACCCAGCATATGAAGGGGAATTAGTAACTCTTCAAGTTCATGGAAACTACGACTTTGAAATTACATCTTGGGAACCTTCACATTTGTTTATTCGTCCAAGACAAAATGTTCAAAAGTTAACATACGATGAGGCCGGTGTGTATAATGTAGAGGTGTTTGGAACATCGGAAAATGGTTGTGATGCTGAAGATAATGTTAGTATTGAAGTCTTACCTATTGATCCTACAGTGTTTTTACCCAATGCATTTTCACCTAATAATGATGGCTTAAATGATGTCTTTAGTCCTCAATTGTTAATTGAGAGAGGTTATTCTATTAATAACTTTTCAATTTATAATAGATTAGGACAACTTGTCTTTCATAGTAAAGGAACAGAGGCTAAGGGCTGGGATGGTTATTTCAATGGTCAACCAAGTCCTGTAGGAACTTATATGTATGTAATAGATGTAGATTTTACAAATGGTGAGTCCTATCAACTTAAAGGCGACGTTCATTTAATCAGATAATACATAAGCAAATAATTTTTGCAATTTTTAAAAAGGAACTTTTTATAAGTTCCTTTTTTTTTTTGATCATAAAAGGATTTATATTTGCAAGTAACAGAGCTGCAGCTATGAATTACAATGACTAGCTTAGCACTCGGGGTGCCTTAAATTCAGGCTGAGATCACACCCGTTGAACCTAGACCAGATAATGCTGGTTAGGGAATGTAGAAGCAGTATTGCTTCCTTACGAAAAACAACATATTAAGCTTTTTATAAAGCTAGCCTGGTTTTGTTTTATGTTTAAATCATTTATTTAATTGTGAACACAACCAAAATCAAAAAGTCGATTATATTATCGACCAGTGCAGTATTTTTATCTATGTTTGCTATTGCACCAATGTTGAGCGCCAACGAAAAAGATTCTATTCAACATCACAGCTTAAATGAAGTGCATATTAATGCAGTTCGAGTTTCAGATGATAGTCCTTTTGCGCATCAAGATGTAGATCAAGAAACTATCGAAAGAAATAACACAGGAAGGGATTTGCCGTATTTGTTAAATATGACTCCTTCATTGATTGTTAATTCTGATGCAGGAGCAGGTGTAGGATATACTGGACTCAGAATTCGAGGTAGTGATTTAGGCAGAATTAATTTTACGATTAATGGCATGCCAGTCAATGATCCAGAATCACAAATTGTGATGTTTGTGAATTTTCCAGACTTGCTATCTTCCACAAGTTCTATTCAAATTCAAAGAGGAGTGGGTTCTTCTACAAATGGAGGAGGAGTTTTTGGAGCTTCTATTCACGTAAATAATGCAGAACAGTCTTTATTACCTCAAGCAGAAATAAATAATACATTTGGTTCCTTTAATACTTGGAAACATACCGTAAAAGTAGGTTCGGGAATGTTGAAAAATGGTTTTCAATTTGATGTAAGAGCTTCTAAAATATCCTCTGACGGATATATCAATAGAGCTACGTCTGATTTGAAATCTTTACATTTTATTACAGGATGGACGTCTGAAAATCAAAAAACGAGTATCAAATTTAATATGCTGACAGGAAAAGAGAAAACCTATCAAGCATGGAATGGAATCGATGAACAACAGTTGAAAGACAATAGAAGATTCAATCCTGTTGGTCAAAAAGAAGACGGAACATTTTATGATGACCAAACAGATAATTACCAACAAGATTTCTATCAGCTATTATTTAATCATCAATTTAATAGGCATTGGAAAGCTAACGCAGGTTTGTTTTTAACACGTGGAAGAGGTTATTATAATGAATATCGCATCAAAGATAAATTGTCTTCTTATGGGATGCCTGCTTTCTCGCCTTCAGAAAATGAATCTTGGGACCGAGCTAATTTAGTAAGACAGCGTTGGTTAGATAACTATTATTATGGAGGAACTTATGCACTTGAATATACTAAAGGTAGTTCTAAATTATTATTAGGTGGATCTATAAGTCAATATGATGGTGATCACTACGGTTTTGTGAAATGGGCTGAGTACGGAATTCCAGTGGATCATCAGTGGTATTTGAATACTTCGACTAAAAAAGATGTCAATACTTATATTAAGTATGAGCAAAAGTTAGGGCGTCAATTTGTAGGTTTTGCAGAATTACAACATAGGTGGGTGGATTATGAAATGAATGGATTTAGATCCGCACCTGATATGAATCCTCATGCGAATTATAATTTTATAAATCCTAAGCTGGGTTTATCATTTCATGAATATCATAAAAATGGAAGTTTAAGCAAGGCCTATTTCTCGTTTGCGATAGCTAATAAAGAGCCTAACAGAAAAGACTTTGAAGAGTCGCCAATTTATTGGGCAGACCCTGAAGAATTATATGATTTTGAGTTGGGTTATGAATGGATGAGTCAGAAGTTGACGGTAGGTGCTAATTTGTTTTACATGCACTACATCAATCAGTTAATTTTAAGTGGAAAAATCAATGAATATGGAGTTTATGGTAGAATTAATGTAGATAAAAGCTATCGTAGAGGAATTGAATTGACTGCTAATTATCAAGCTGTTCCAGCGTTAAATATTTCTGGTAATTTAAGTTTATCTCAAAACCATATTATTGATTTTGAAGAATATATTGATGATTATGATGATGGTGGACAAATCATGAATTATTTTGAAAAAACAGATATTTCATTTTCACCAAGTGCGATTAGTTCCTTAGTTTTAAGATGGAACCCATTTTTAAATACTAAAAAAATGGAAAGTCTATTTGTTCAAGGACATTTTAAATATGTAGGAAGACAATATTTAGATAATACAACAAATAAAGACCGTAGCATAAATCCATATGAAACTTTAGACTTATTATTGGGCTATAAAATTCCGAACAGATGGAATAAGCATATCGCTTTAAGTTTAGCACTAAACAACGTGATGAATAAAATGTACGAAGCGAACGGCTACTCTTTCAGTTATAAAACTGGAGGTGAAATCGTTGCTGAAAACTATTATTTCCCACAAGCAGGCTTTAATTTCATGTTAGGACTGAGTTTAAAATTCTAATTTACGACCCTTTTGAAACTTAATATTTCAAAAGGGTTTTTTAATATTTATAGTTATGGAGATACCTAAACAAATACAAGAAAAAATAAAAGAATATACTTATTGGAATGAGTATGAGCGAAAGCTTCATTTATCTTTGTTAGAAGTAATATATGAAGAGGAGTGGTTTAAAATACTTATGCCTAAAGATGTGGGAGGTGGTGAGTGGCCTTTGTACAAGGCAGTAACACTTTTTGAAAATCTTGCTCGGCTTGATGCAAATGTGGGATGGGCAGTAAATTTAGGTGCTGGAGCGAATATGTTTGCTGGATATTTTAAGAAAGAAGTGAGTGAGGAGATTTTTAATTGCAAAGAAGTGGTTTGTGCAGGTAGTGGATCTGTTCTTGGTTATGCCGTTCAGCAAGGTGATGATTATATTGTAAGAGGAACTTGGAAATATGCAAGCGGAGCAGCTCATGCTACACATTTTACAGCAAATTGTTGGATTTTAGATGAAAATAATCAAGCAGTTGTTGATGAAGATGGAAACCCTACATTTAAATCTTTTATTTTCGATAGAAAAGATGTTATGGTTCATGATACGTGGCATGCTATGGGTTTAAAAGCAACAAGCAGTCATGACTTTTCAGTTCAGAAGCTAAAGGTTTCTAAAAACCATACATTTAATTTGCTAAAACCATCTGCAATGGCGAAAGGAACTTTATATCAGTTTCCTTTTGCGACTATGGCTGTGATTAATATGTCAAGTATGTTGATTGGAATAGCTTATTCATTTTTTGACGAATTTGAGAAGCTCATGGAAACTAAAAAGCCATTGAATGCCAATAAGCGATTGAAAGAAGAAGATTTTGTGGTTTCAGAATATCAAAAATATAGTTCAGTTTTTAAAACTACACATGAACTGGCTACGCTGAATCTTAAAGAAATATGGTCTCAATTAGAGAGTGGGGATAGACCATCAGTAGAAGCCTTTACAGCATTAGAAATTGCATATCATGAAGTCACACAACATGCTTATGAAATGGTGGTGCGTTTATATCCTTTATTTGGAATGACTATTGTTTTTAAAGCTAATAGAGTAAATAAAATCTTTAGAGACTTTATGACGGCAAGTCAGCATTATCAAATGCATCCGATTCAGCTTTATAATAAAAA
>Ga0079223_10000185_pt1 | contig 26644 bp, 19 predicted proteins | sample Stecom2011_FD_75072 | JGI IMG/M metagenome (GOLD analysis project Ga0079223, IMG submission 75072) | Agricultural soil microbial communities from Utah to study Nitrogen management - Steer compost 2011 | ecosystem: Environmental > Terrestrial > Soil > Agricultural land | place: USA: Utah...
CGCTCAAGTTCCAATTCTTTTTGTTTAATATTCACATTCTGAATTTGACGAATATTAATTTGATGTTGCATCAACTCTGTGTAATGAGTGGATAATTCAGAATCATCGAAAAGTATTACGTTTTGAGAAGCCCCCATTCCAGAAGTGAAAACATTAGCAGCAATCTTTCCTGGAGCTTTTAAATCTGAATCGATATTTTTACTGGTAATGGTTTCTGTCTCAAAGAATGAAATCGCTGCTTCATCTTGAAAGGTAACCGTTCTTCCATTATCACTTGCAAGAGGTGCAAAATGATGAACTCCTTCTTTTTTCTCTTTTTCTGTGCTACATGAAGCAAGGAATGCAAGAATGAATAGTATGTAAATTGTATTTTTCATTTAATTAAGTTATTTCGTTTTCTTGTCTTCTTAATGTGACTATTGAGCCAATTGATTAATCAAACCTGTTGCGTAGAGTAATTGAACATGACTTTCAATATAAGCTTGTTGCGCCTCGTAATGTTCTTGTTGTATTTCTAACCAGCTGCGTTGCGCTTCTAAAAAGTCAATGATTGTTGTTCCACCTCTTAGGTATGCTTGCTTAACGTTTTCAAGAATAGATTCAGATTGAATTAAAAGCTCCTCGAATTGTTCAATATTCTCTTGTTGTAAAGTATAATTAGCATAAGCGATTGAAATTTCTGTTTCAATTTGTCTTTGGACGGTAAACAATCTGCTTTCCGCTTGTTCTCTTAATTGAAAGGATTTTTTTCTTTCACCTTGGTTTCTATCGAAAAATGGAATGTCAATAGCGAATGATATTCCTAAATAAGGAATGGTATTCATTGGATTGAAAATCACTCCCAATTCTGGTTGTGGAATGGCCAACGATTTTTGAAGCTTAACATTGCTTTCAGAAATATCAATTAAATGCTTTGCTGATCGGATATCACTTCTTTGTTCTAAAGATTGAGTGAGTAAACTGTCCATGCTGTTTGGCATGTCGAAAATAAAGTTAGCTGATGAATCGACTTGTACTTCTTCGTTTACTCCAAGAAAGAAACCCAATTCTTTTTGATGGTTCTTCACTTCTTGAACAGCGTTTTTTAATTGAATAGCATATTGCTTGGCCAATAATTCGGTACGGAATAAGTCAGTTTGCGTTATTACTTGACTTTGGTAACGTCTCTGATTTATTTCAGTCAAACTGTCAATGTTATTTTTGGCAGTTTGGATAATCTCCAATTGCTTTTGTGTTGTCCAAACGTCTAACCATTTCTGTGCAACTTCTAAAAAAAGTTCACGTTCAACGTTAGCATATTCCTCTTCAGTGAATGATAAACTTTTATTGGCTACTGCAATTGTGTTTCTGCGTTGTCCGGCCCATTGAAATGGTTTTGAAATGTGCCAAAACACCTCTCTGTTTTGTCCATCATACCAGTGGGTGTTGTTAGCAAATTCAGAACGTCTCATTAATTGAATGGATTCATTCTCTAATGTTGGATTCAGTCGTAATTTAGCACTGAGTACATCAGACTTTGCAAACTCAACTTCGTATTGTTCTGCTTTAAGTGTTGGATTATTTGACCTTGCAGCTTTTAAAGCGTCTTGCAAAGTATAGTTTTCTTGGGCATTAACATGAACAATTATGCTAATTAGAGCAAGAAAAAGAAGTGTATGTTTATTTTGAAAAAGCATTGCTTGAACTCATTGCATTTATAATGAATTGCAAAATTAGGAAGTATTCCTATGAACATAGGTTAGAAGAGGTATAGAAAAAAATTAGAATTTTATTAGAATGAAATTTAAAACTCAATTTTTTATTGAATTTAGTGAGCCTTACCACTTCTAAGTCATTTATTTTTCAAATCAAAAAGGAAATAACGAGGACTCGTTTTTGTGTTATCAATAACTTAACTTGTCGTAGACAGTAAAAACATTTGATATACATAGAAATTACAATTTCTTCTATCTTGTCATCGTTCCTTTGCGTCTATTCCATTCTCTTGAAATGAGGTCTAATTCACGTCCAGTTTGACCTGCAACCGAAGTATTCTCATCAGCACGGCGCAGTAAATAGGGCATAACTTCTTTTACAGGTCCGTAAGGAACGTACTTAGCCACTTGGTAGCCATGGAAAGCCAAATTAAATGAAATATGATCTGACATACCTAAAAGTTGTGCGAAATAAATGCGCTTATCTTCTTTAGAGATTTTGTGTTCCTCCATTAAGTCAATCAATAAGTGTGAACTGTCTTCGTTATGCGTTCCACAGCATAAAGAGCAATGCTCAATTTCTTCGACCATCAATTTTATTCCTGCGTTAAAATCCATATCACAAGAGTTTTTGTCAGGTTGAATTGGAGAAGGGTAGCCCATCTCTGCAGCACGTTCACGTTCTTTTTCCATATAAGCACCACGTACTAATTTAGCACCGAACTTATATCCTTCTCTTTTTGCTTTGACAATGCTTTTTTGAATATACGCTAATCGATCATGACGATACATTTGAAATGTATTGAAAACAATACATTTTTCTTTGTTGTATTTAGCCATCATTGCTTCTACAACTCTATCAAGAGTATCCTGCATCCAAGACTCCTCTGCATCAATAAAAAGAGGTACATCACTTTTATGAGCATGTTCACAAATGTCGTTTATTCTATCTACAACACGCGTAAATTCAGCACGTTCAAGGACTGTAGGTTCAGCGTTGATATCGTTCAGCTTTTCTAATAAAGCATGGCGTGCTAAGCCCGAAGGTTTGAATACGGCAAAAGGAATTGCTTTGTTTCCTTTAGCTTTCTCTATGGTTGCAATAATTTCATCTCGCGTAAAGTCAAAATCTTGTTCGTCTGTTTTACCTTCAACAGAGTAGTCTAAGATGGTACCCACATTATTATCATACAAGGTTTGAATGGTGGTATCACAATCATCAATTGTTTCCCCACCACAAAACTGCTTGAAAATAGTTTTCTTAATTAACCCTATAACAGGTAGCCTTAGTTTAAAAGCGATAGGAAGCATCTTCTTGCCGAATTGTACAAGCCATGATTTACCCACCAGTTTAAACATGGTGTACGCGCGCTTCAAGTCTTTATCAGACTTATATTTAAAAGCAATTTCTGTGTTGTCAAAAGATATCATTCGGCAAATTTAATTTCAAATAAATTATAGACAAGCATTTTTAACTGATGTTACTCATTTTTTTGTCTGATGTTCTTTCGTTTGTTAAAAAGTTGTTGTTGTTTTGTCATTTAAATCTTCAATTAAATAAAAATGGCAAAGCAAATTGTGTCTAAAAATAATAAAATTGAGTTAGGGAATTTGAGTACTTCAAGTTTTAACAAACTCTTAACGACAAAATACAAGAACAGTAAGAAGATTGTGATTGTTGATGAAAACACTGAAGAACTTTGTTGGCCTTTCATTTTGACTTCTTTTGAAGCGCTAAAAGAGGCCGAAGTGATTGTTTTACCTACAGGAGAAGACAATAAAGCAATGGAGATTTGCTTACAAGTATGGGAAGCTTTAACAAACTATCATATTCAAAGAAATGACGTAGTTATTAATATTGGTGGAGGTGTGATTACAGACATGGGAGGTTTTATTGCTTCTGTTTTTAAACGTGGTCTCGACTTTATAAATATTCCAACTACATTGTTGGCAATGGTAGATGCTTCTGTTGGTGGGAAGACAGGTGTGAATTTAGGAATTCATAAAAATCAACTGGGTGTTTTCTCTATGCCTGAATTAACCATTTGTGATTCTTCGTTTTTACATACTTTGGAAGCGAGAGAGGTTTTGGCAGGGAAAGCAGAGATGATAAAACATGGATTGATTGCATCATCTGAACATTTTTACAACTTAATTAATGATGATAAAGAAATTCCGAGTGATGCTTTAATCGCTGAAGCAGTTCAGATCAAAGCAGATATTGTTGATAGGGATTTCAAAGAGCAAGGAGATAGAAAGAAATTAAATTTCGGACATACCATAGGTCACAGTATAGAAGGGTATTTGTTGGATCAAAAAATTGAAGTTACCCATGGCGAATGTGTTGCATGGGGAATGCTCGTTGAGTGTTACCTTTCTTTAGAATTTGCTGGATTACCAAAAAGTGATTTAGATCAAATAGAAGAAGTGATAAGGAAAGAATATCCAAAACTACCTGTTGATGAAACAAAATTTGATGTGCTGTTAGAACTAATGAGTCACGATAAAAAAAATTCTGGTGAAAAAATCAATTTCACATTGCTGAATAAGATTGGAGAATCATCAATTGACTATCAGCTTGGTGATGCTGAAATTAGAGTCGCTTTATCAAAAGTTTTTGAATAGAAAATATTAAATGAGGGCTTTTACGATAGAGGAATACCAACAATTGTATCTGAACGAAGACAGATTGCAAAAATGTTACGAAGAGAAATGGTTTAAGATTTTCGTGCCTAAATCCTTTGAAGGATTGGAACTTTCAATGCAAAAAGGTTGTCAAGAATTATTGAAAATTGCTGAAATTCAAGGTGGATTAGGGTGGACAGTAAATTTAGGAGCAGGAGCCAACTGGTTTGCTGGTTTTTTTGAAGAGGAAGTGGCAAGAAATTTATTTTCTCCTAAAGATGCGGTAATTGCTGGAAGTGGAACCATTACAGGAAAATGGTTACGAACGGATAAAGGGTTTGAAATAACGGGTGAATGGAATAAATGCACAGGAGCTAATCATGCTACATTATTTAGTTTAGCAGCAAATAACTCCAGTGAAGGATCAAAAGTATTTGTCGTTCCAAGAGAAAAGGTCACACTTTCTTCAGAGAAATGGCCAATAATGGGAATGCGAAACTCTTCATCTTTTGGAATTACTTTAAACAAGTCAGAGGTTCCTAATGGATACGATTTTGAGATGAATTCTATTAGAAATCATTTCAATTATGGGGTCTTCCATATTCCATTTCAATCTTTTGCTCGCTTGTGCATGAGTGCATCTTATTTAGGTGTGGTGAAGTGCTTAATCAATCATTGTTTACATGACTTGAAAAAACCGTTTGTTGTAAAAATCATTGAAAATGATTTAATGCCAATAATTAAATCATCTCAGGAGCAACTACTCAATTATGCGAGTCAAGTAGAGGAGAAATGTATAAAAAAGGCATTTTCAGCAGAGGAAGCTCAAAAAATGCAAAAAGAATTAGGAGAAAACAATATGAATATTTTTGATGTTGTTCAAACGCTTTTTCTTGCTGGTGGATTGCCCTTTATTGAAGAGGATAAATTGATTCATTGGGCATATAGAGATGTTCTGACGGCAGTGCAACACTTTATGGTAAAGCCCTAACGTTTAAACGAACAAAACTGCACTTCCGGTGTTCAACCAAAAGGCTTATTATATTTAAAAAGAAAGTATTGAAACAACTAAAAGAAAGAAATTTAACTCAAGGAAGTATTTTAAGTACTCTAATTAATCTTTCTGTGCCTATTATTTTAGCAAATGTTTTACAAAGTATGTATCAATTAATCGATACATTTTGGTTAGGAAGATTGGGAGTTAATGCCGTTGCTGCTGTAAGTTTAAGTTTTCCGTTGTTGTTTTTAATTCTTTCTTTAGGTTCTGGTTTAACTTTGGCTGGTTCTGTTATTGTTGCACAAGCCAAAGGAGCAAGGAATCAAAAAAACGTCAATTACAGTTCCTCACAAACAGTATTTGTGATTTTCTTTGTGTCCATTTTACTCTCCATAGTTATATTCTTCGTGGCAGAACCATTAATGACTTTAATTGGAGCTGGACCAGAGATTTTAACTGACTCCGTAATCTATTTCAAGTATTCCTCTTTTGGATTTATGTTTTTGTTTATGTTTTTTGTGTTCCAATCTTTAATGCGTGGAATCGGAAATGTATGGCTGCCCATGTATATCGTTTTAGGAACTGTACTTCTGAATTTAATACTTGATCCGCTATTTATATTTGGCTTTGGTCCTTTCGAAGGACTGGGCGTTGCAGGAGCTGCTATAGCGAGTGTGATTACTCAAGGAATCTCTGCATTTATTGGAATCGTGATTTTGTTGAAAGGAAAAAGAGGAATTAAAATAAAATTCTCCCAAATGAAGTGGGACTTAGCTTGGACAAAAAGAATGTTTGCGCTGGGAATCCCATCGAGTTTAGAGCAGTCAACGCGAGCAGGAGCAATGACAATGCTTGTTGTTTTGGTGACCAGCTTTGGTAGTGAAGTCGTAGCGGCCTATGGAATTGGTGTGCGAATTTTGAGTTTAATCGTAATTCCAGCGCTCGGTTTTTCCATTGCTACTACAACTTTAGTTGGTCAAAATATCGGAGCACGACAGATAAAACGAGCTGAAAAAGTAGGAGATATGAGTGCTAAAATTGCATTCTTTGGCTTGACGGGGATTGGTGTATTGCTGTTTATTTTTGCTGAACCAATTACTGCCTTTTTCGTTCCCAACGATCCGCAAGTAATCAAAGACAGTGCTTTCTTTATTAAGATTATGGCACCAAGCTTTGGACTTTTAGGATTACAACAAGTATTGAATGGAGTATTCAATGGCGCAGGATTTACACATGTCTCATTATTGATTTCTATTTTTGGTCTTTGGATGATTCGTTTCCCTCTTGCATACATTCTTTCCACCAACACCTCACTGGAAGAGGTAGGTCTTTGGTGGTCATTCCCAATCTCCAATTTATTGGCAGCGACAGTTGGTTTTATCTATTACAAAACAGGACATTGGAAGGGAATGCTGTATAAAGGACGACATCAGTTAGAAAATAAGCTGAAATGAGTCTAAAAAATACTATTTTCGTTAAAAATTCATACAAATGAAACATTTAGCTTTTATTATCGGATTCTTTTTTCTGGCTACTTTTTCAAATGCTCAATCTTATCATTCTGAAATTGGAGTAGAGATTCAAGCAGCTTCTTTTTCAAACCAAGGAGGAACTTTTGGAGGAGCGCTTAAATATGCCTTTGTAGAAGAAGAAACGATTGCTTTTGGACCAAGTTTACGCTATCAGTATATATTTTACAACAACACATATTTAGGTACTGAAGGAAGCAGCTTCACAATGGGTGGTGGTGGATTCTTTCATTATCGATTTTTAGAATGGTTCTTTCTCGGAACAGAAGTTGAGTTACTTAGAAATCCACATACTTACCAATTTCCAGATAAAAAATGGGCGCTCACTGCTTTTTTAGGAGGTGGAATCTCTAAAAGCTTTGGACCTGTTCGTTTAAATGTTGGGATTCTTTACGATGTTGTTGATGGTTTGAGTGATCCTTATACTTCAAATCCTTCTCCTTTGAGTCGTGATTACTTTTTCAAGGTGGTTAATCCAAAGAATCCTAATGTTGGTAAATACCTGCCAATTATTTACCGAATCGCATTTTTCTTCCCTTTAAATAGAAGCTAATCATGTTCAAGAAGAAAATCCCACTCATTGAAGGCGATTATTACAAGACCGAAGAAGGTTATATCGTGTTTACAGAACAATACTTGCTCAGAAGAGGATATTGTTGTAAAAATAATTGTAGACACTGTCCGTATGGATATGATCCGAAAACAGATCGATTGGGGAAGAAGTGATCAAAGATTTCTTCATTCTAAAGTATATCCGTACTCCATAATACGCCAGAAAACACTTCTCTAATTAGGAATAGAAAACACCGTATTCTGCTCTTTTAAAACGCAGAACTTCTCTGGTATTTCACTGTTCATTTTATACCGGACAGAAGTGTTATTATTTATACAGCTCCTCGATTTTCTTCATATTTCCATTCACGAAATATTCAAGATATGTAATTGCTTCATCAAGAGAAAAGGAAGAAACATCATTGATTATCATTCGTTCTATTTTCCCGAATAATCCAAAGAATATTTTAATTTCTTTAGGTCGTTTGTACCAAAGTGAAAAACTTATTTCTTCACCCTCATGACTGTCTGCTGTCAAACCAAAACTACTCATTGACTCGGTGTTTTTGAAATCCAAAGAAGGACTATAACAAACTTCCTCCTCTGGTAATTCATTACAAAGTTCAAGCTGTTCTTTCCAAGGATAATTTTGTGCAAATTGTATGACTTGCTGTCTATTCAATACTTCTGTTGGATATTCAATGTTTTGTTGATTGGGGTGGCAAATAGAGTAATTATAAATCATTTGGATGAGGTTTTTTATTTTCGAGCTGTTATTAAATCGTCAATAGTATTCCAAAGAGAAACTCTTTGCTCCAATGATTGTTTTGCAACGTCAAGAACTTCTTTCCATTTATTGTCATCATTTCCGCATAGTTCTGAAATCAAGTGATGAGACGATGGGCCATGTCCGGAACCATCCAAATCAATATGTCGCTGGAGGTAGTAAGTGAATTTGTTGTATGTCTTATTCTCTGGATTGCCTTCTTGTAATATGCCTATAAACAAGTCAGGAATAATACCTTCCCTTCCAAATGTAAAAGCAGATGCAACAAGATGAGGTTTGTTGGTTTCGATAATGGAGAACGAGAACTTAACGAAATCCGCAACTCTTTTGTCGACATTTAGAGTTGCCAATGAATGATCGATTGAATTACCTAAGGATATCAGTTCAATAAATTGCTTAATTCCTGTTGTTTTGGCCCCAATTTGATGCATGGCATCCAAGTACATTTCGAAATGACTTTTCGCTTCTCCTAATTCATTGATATCACTCTCTTCTTCGTAAACAATCTCGTTTACAAATCTCGAAATTGAAGCGTTTTTTGCTGGAACCCATGGCACTTCAATATTCGTTAAGCTCCTCTGAAGGGATTTTAACAATGACATGAAATCCCACACAGCATATACGTGACTCTCCATAAATACTTTTACATCAGAAATCTCTTTGAGGTTTTTATAGAGTCTGTGCATCTTCAACTCTTTTCTTAAGTAAAGAGTTTCGTTTTCAATGTGTTGGATTCTGTTCATTTTTTCATATTGTTCAATGAATTTAAACTAAAATAGAGAATATCTGATTTAAAAAAGATTTTTTTAAGGTCTTTTTTTAAAATTCCATTACTAAAATTCATTCAAGTAATGGACAAAACATAAAATGAAAGGTTAATGCATTTTTCAAATCCTTTGAATTTCTAAGATCAGAGGTCTACTTATTATCTTTTCTTAATATGAATTAGTCAATAAACAAAAAGTCGCCCCTCAAATTGAAAATCAATTCTCTACCACTATCTAATTCAACTTCTTGCATTTTGTGTTCTAATTCCCATTCGATAATTACATTGTCTGGGTAATTACTCGAAACAAAATCAAGAATTTTATCGGGGATCACTGAATCAGGTAATTTTGAATTTCCTTCAATTTCAATTATTTCTGCTTTATTATTGAATTCTAAATTGATTTTCCCATCTAAAAACACATTAAACGTTTTTTTAAAACCATTTCTGACTTGTGTTGCTTTTAGAATTCGCCGAGAAGCAAAATGAGCTTTAATGTATTCATTAATTATTACTGGAAGCTTGTCAATATAGATGAGTTTTTCCTTTTTTAATCGTACGGCGACAATTCCAATAGCAGTAGCAATTATTGCATTTCCAATAAGTTTTCTAGAATTCATATTTGTTTTAATTAATGGTGTAAATCAATAAGTAAGTTAAGTATAATTGTGTTCAATACAATTTGTTTTAACAGTCTTTCTATTTACTCAATGCCTTAATTATTCTTTCTTCATTAATGACTATATCTCTAAAGAGAACATGAGGAAACTCAGTGTATTTTGATTCTTTAAAAGCTTCTAAAATGTTTGATAATGTAGAGGCAGTAATTAGCGATAAATTCATTTCTGTATCCATTTCGCAGTCAGTAACAAAGTCATCACTGAACTCTGGAGCAACAAGCAGCATTTTTACAATTCTTAAATCATTCTTTAATGCCAACTTTTGATATGATTTCATTTGTCGTGATACAGCACTAAACTTGTTATAACTTCTTTCTTTACTTGTTTTACATTCAACTAAAATCACCTCATTATTTCCTAAGTTTAATAAGATATCAATTAAATCTTTATTTGTATTAATTTGATTTCTAAATGTATCGTCGACGTTAAATCCCAAACCTGTAAAGATAACCTTTGTTAGTTCCTCAAATTTTAAACCTAATTCACTTTCTTTTACCAAAATACCATTCTCCTTGAGTAAATTTAGATTCCTATATGCAACGTTCTCATAATTTTCTAGGTATAGGTTTTCAACATCTTTGTAATGTTCTAAAATGTTTAAAATTTGGTCGCCACGTTGTTTAATTCCATTTTCCTTAATAAAATTAGTTAAATCCGGTTTCTCTATTAAATCTAAAATATCTCTCGGCTTTATATTATAGTCTAGTAAAAATTCAGCCTTAAGTACAAATTCATCTTGTAATTCGAATTGTTCTTTTATTTGCTTATTTAGATTAGGTAATGTTACATTAAGTTCTGCCAATAATTTATCAAATCCATCTAATGAAATACCTACTTTTTCATCTCGTTCAACATTTTCAAAGTATTCAATTAGATTACTTATTTTATCGTCTAAAGTACTCCCTTTTAGATTCTCGATGCCCAATCCTTTTTCACATAATTCATTAAGTGTATTTTTCTTTTCTGTCAGATTACTTCCTGATTTATAAATATCATTAAGTAGTAAATTAGTGAAAGGGACTCCTTCTTTTATGATTTTCTCAATTTTTTCAGAGTATGACAACTTTCTATCAATATTATATTCTCTAGCTATTTGATTGATTATTGGTTCTTTCAAAAGCTTAAGCGTTCTTCTATAAAACTTTTGTGCGATTTCCTTTTCTCTTACTTCTCGTAATAATCTCACCATTTCGTCAGCAACATATATTGTACTTTCCTTATTCGAGTAAAAAATGAGTCCAATATTTTTTAATCTTTTAATTATTTCTGAAATATCCAACTTATGTATCGGCAATATTGAATAGTTCATTAATTTATTTTCCTCTTTGGAAAGACCCAGCTGCTTTGAAAGAGTTAGAATTATTGACAATTCATCGCTAGTTACTTTTGCTTCTCTATTGTTTTCGATATCATTGTAGTAGGCAGTATTTAGACATGATTTGTAAATTCTATAATCTCGTTTTCTATAAGCGCTTAATTCGGACTTATCATCTTCTAATTCTATTTTTAATTTTTTTAAACTATCTTTTAGTTCTTTTAATTCCTTATCGTATAATCGTGAAAACCAGTCTTGTTTAATTATGCAATTTCCGTCACGTATAATAATGTCAATTAAAATGTCTAATTGAGAAGTTATTTCTTGAAATTCAGACCTGACATATTCTTGAAACTCTGAGGAAACTAAAGAAAATATGGTTGATATGTTTTGACTATCAACTGATTTTAAACCTTTGTCAGTTGAACTTAATATTTTAGTTATCTCTTTATTATTTTTTGGTTCTTTAGCTATTATATTATCTATTATTTTGATAAATGAATTTTTTTCTAAAGATCCTAGTCTGTCTAAAATGTTTTCTAATTTCATAAGTAGTAAGTTTAAAAGGTTGCTTTTTAGGTTTGTAGTTATAACTTTCAATTAATTTAAGAAGAGAATTAATTGAAAGCTTAACAATCAAAATTAACAATATTTGATTATCCATCAAGGAATTACTGATTTTTATCCTTTACACAATAATTAACTTCTTGTTAAGAAAATCGATACCCGCCTAAAAAATTAATATCTTTGCACACTTTTAAACGTTAGGAAACACAGATGAACAAGGGGTTGATAGCTTTAGCTTTCGGAGGATTAGCAATGGGAATGACGGAATTCAATATGATGGGCTTGCTCATGGATATTGCTAAGGATGTGAACATCAGTATTCCCAAAGCAAGTAACCTGATTGGACTTTATGCTTTAGGAGTTGTTGTAGGTGCGCCAACATTGGTTATCCTTACTGCGAATATGGCGCCTAAACGTGTACTTTTAATCTTAATGCTCTTGTTTTTCCTGTTCAATGGAGCTTTTTCAATGGCACCAAATGAATGGAGTCTATACGTCTCAAGATTTATATCTGGCCTTCCACACGGAGCATTCTTTGGAGTAGGGTCGGTAGTAGCCGCTAAATTGGCAAAACCAGGAAAGGAAGCACAAGCAATTTCTATAATGTTTACCGGTATGACAATCGCTAACTTAGCTGGGATTCCACTCGGGACCTATGTAGGACATCATTTCTCGTGGAGAATTACCTATGGTATTATTAGCTGTTTAGGTCTCGTAACCGCAGCAAGCATTTATTTCTGGTTGCCTGAAATTGAAAAGCCTACAATCAATATCCGTAAACAAATTAATTATTTCGCACGAAAAGAAGCATGGTTAATTATTGCTGTTATCGCTGTAGGTACGGGAGGACTCTTCGCTTGGATCAGCTATATTGCTCCATTAGTAACCAAAGTTTCTGGAATAGCAGAAGATAATGTACCCATCATAATGTTTTTGGTAGGATCGGGAATGTTCATTGGTAATCTTATCGGAGGAAAATTAGCAGATACCGTAATTCCAACAAAAGCAGCCATGTATTCATTCATAGCGATGGGAGTCTGCTTGATATTTGGTTATTTTGTTTCATCCATAGAATGGGCGGCATACCCAATGGCATTCCTAACTGGGGCTGTTTCTTTTACTATTGGAGCAAGCCTACAAATGATGCTTATCAATAGTGCAGAAGGTGCAGAAACCATTGCAGCTTCAGCTGGACAAGGTGCTTTCAATATTGGAAATAGCCTTGGTGCTTATTTTGGTGCAATTCCAATAGGTTTAGGTTTCGCGTACAACACCCCAATGCTTGTTGGAGCAGGTTTAGCATTTACTGGAAGTATCTTGGCCCTTGTTTATTTGGTTAAGTATAGACTTCGACGAGGAAATAAAGCAACTACTTGATCCCAAAGATGTTTTGACTCAATTGTTATTTACTTTATAAAGTATTTCAATTTACTTCATGTATTTTAAATTCATGCCATAGAGAATGGAAAAGATACTTCCTATAACTACAGTTGTTACTACTGAAAATGTAAGAATCAATTCCATAGGAGTGATCATGTACATTGTGATAATTGGAAGTAGGCTATAGGCGATGTATAAATGAAATCCTACCTTCTTTAATTTGAACATTAAGAAAACACTCAAAGCTCCTATCACTAAAGTTAGGAGTGTCGATAAGTTAGTGGCCATAAAAGCTTCGTTATTAATGTAAATGGCATTGTCGATCATGGTTTCAATTATTCTACCAAACTGTTCCCCAGCGCCTGTTGCTTGTAAATCTGCAGCTGATGTATAGAGATTAGATAATTCAGCTTCAAGTTGCTCTTCTGAGAGGGGGCCTCCTATTAAAGAATTAACTACTCCTAAGAAATTACCGGCGATATACACTCCACTTAAAAAAAGTAGAACATTTAATAATTTTGGTCTTTTTTGATTTGAGGTCTCCGTAAATTCATCTACAGCTGTTTGTTCTTCTATCATAATAGTGAGTTGTTGTGTTGTTTTAAATAGTCTTTACTTGCACGTAAATGAATAGACATGTATTCATCTTCGTTGATGAAAGGTACGAATTTTCTATAGTTTTGATGAAGGCTTTGCAAGATTGAACTTGTTTTATTGACTCCTCTAAACTCAATGCCTTGAGCTCCAGCCATTAATTCAATCCCTAAAATCTGCCATACGTTTTCTATCACCCTGTGGAGTTTGGTGGCGGCATTTGCGCCCATACTCACATGATCTTCTTGTCCATTCGAAGAATCTATTGAATCAACGGAAGCAGGAGTACACAATTGTTTGTTCTGACTAACGATGGATGCTGCAGTGTATTGTGCAATCATGAATCCACTATTTAAACCTGGTTTCGCAACTAAGAATGCTGGTAGTCCACGCATTCCTCCCATTAGTTTATAGACTCTTCTTTCTGATATACTGCCCAATTCAGCCAATGCAATTGCTAAGTAATCCAATGCAAGTGCTAAAGGTTGACCATGAAAGTTTCCTGCAGAAACTATTAAATCTTCATCCGGAAATATTGTTGGATTGTCTGTAACTGCATTAATCTCTCTTGTAACAATTTGCTCTGCATAGTCTAAAGTATCCCAACTTGCTCCATGCACTTGTGGCACACATCGGAAACTATAAGGATCCTGAACATGAACTTTTTCTTGAGTGATGAATTGACTTCCTTCTAAAATTTCACGTATTTTTCCGGCAGCTTTAATTTGTCCAACTTGGTTTCTAACCTTATTCACAGAAGAAGTAAAGGGCTCTATTCGGCCATCATAAGCTTCCAAAGACATTGCTGCGTTATGATTAGCTTGCTCTAAAATCTTCTTGCCTTCATAAACTGAGTGAGCCAAATAAGCGCTCATAAATTGTGTGCCATTTAATAATGCTAAACCTTCTTTTGATTGCAACTGAATAGGAGAGAGGTTCAAGCGAGATAAAACTTTTTCAGTTTTATCTTTTGTTCCTTTATAATAAACTTCACCTTCTCCGATCAATGCTAACGCAATATGGGCCAATGGAGATAAGTCTCCTGACGCACCTAAACTCCCTTGTTCATAAACAACAGGGATAATATCATTGTTAAAAAAGAAAAGCAAACGCTCAACAGTTTCTACTTGAACACCAGAATGTCCATAATGTAAGCCTATTGCTTTGAGTAAAAGCATAGTCTTTATAATAGAAGTTGGTGTTTCAGCACCAGTTCCGCAGGCATGTGAACGCACTAAGTTCACTTGCAGCGCAGCAAGCTTTTCATTTGAAATTGATTGATCATATAAGGACCCAAATCCAGTGTTTATTCCGTAAATGTTCCCTTCTGTATTTTCCATTTTATGGTCAAGGTACGCGCGGCATTTGAGAACAGAATTTCGGGCCTTATCTCCCAATTGCACCTTGTTTCCAGAATGAATAAACTGAAACAATTCGTCAATAGTGAATTCTTGATGGTTTAGAATTAATGCTTTCATTGTGGACAGTATTTATTCAGAAAATCATCTACAGCTATTGTAAATTGTTCTCCAGTTTTCATTTCTTTTACGGTGATTTCTTTATTGTTTACCTCGCTTTCTCCAATAATAACGGTATGTTTTGCTTTCCTATCGTCAGCATATTTAAACTGCTTTTTTAACTTAGCATTATCAGGGTACATTTCTGCTGAAATATGAGAATTTCTCAGTTTTTGAAGAATAGGCAAGGCGTAATCAACTTCTTTTTCTCCAAAATTGATAAATAAAAACTCAATGGTCTCATTGATGTCCTCAGGAAATAAATCCAATTCTGTTAAGACATCATATATACGGTCAGCACCAAAAGAAATTCCTACACCGGAAAGGTCTTTCATTCCGAACAATGAAGTGAGGTCATCGTATCTTCCTCCACCACAGATTGAACCCATATCAACTCCATTTGCTTTTACTTCGAAAATAGCACCTGTGTAATAATTGAGTCCCCGGGCCAAAGTCACGTCAAATTCTAATTTTGCATTTTGAAGTCCTAAGATTTCTGTTTTTGAAAAAACATATTCTAACTCTTCTATTCCTTTCATCCCGATTTCACTTTCTGAAAGGAATTCACGCATAAACTTAAGCATCTTTTCAGTGTCTCCTTTTAAACTAAACAAAGGACGAATTTGTGCAATGGCTTTTTCGCTTACTTCTTTTTCGATTAATTCTTTAACGATTCCATCTTCACCGATTTTATCTAATTTATCGATGGCCACAGTAATGTCTATAATTTTATCTTCTTCCCCAGTTACTTCAGCAATTCCTGAAAGAATTTTTCGGTTGTTGATTTGTATTGTAAAGTCAGGAATTTTTAAGGCCGAAAGAACTTCATCAAAAATCTGAATGAAATCCACCTCAAACATTAGAGAGTCGCTGCCTACTACATCTACATCACATTGATAAAACTCTTGATAACGTCCTTTTTGTGGACGATCAGCTCTCCATACAGGTTGAATTTGATATCTTTTGAATGGAAATGTAAGTTCGTTTTGATGTTGAACCACAAACCTTGCAAAAGGAACTGTTAGGTCATAGCGCAAAGCTTTTTCTGATAGTGAATTAGCAAATTTAGGCAAGTTGTTTTCTTCAAGGGCAGTAAGGTCTGCTTTCTTAACTTTGTCACCCGAGTTAAGGATTCTAAAAATTAAGCGATCACCTTCTTCACCATATTTTCCTAATAAAGTAGAAGAATGCTCAAAAGAAGGCGTTTGAATAGGAGCAAAGCCATATTTTTTGAATACTTCTTTAATTGTATCATACATGTAATCTCTTCTGTTTACCTGAAACGGAAGAAAATCACGCGTTCCTTTTGGAATACTTGGTTTTTGGGACATCTTATAAAATATTTTACACAAAAATATAAAAAAACCACTTCAAATTTGAAGTGGTTCATAATATGTTCTATTAAAAAGGTTTATTCTTATACTTTTTAAAAGTGAGTGCCGTTAAACACTCTAATTTTGTAAGTTACTTAAAATATCCTTATTCAGCCCGAAAACTAATCAGCAAGTACTTTAAATGAAGTTCTTCTATTTATTTGATGATATTTTTCTTGAATTTCTTCATTCGACAAGCTGTGAATAAACTCAGGAGTCAATTGGATTTCTTTTCCGTCGATTATTATAAATGCCGGTTCAGTTTCACCTAAACCTTCTGCTTCTAACCTGTCTCTTGATATTCCATTGTCCACAAGATAGTCAACCACACTCTGTGCTCTACTTTGTGATAACTTTAAGTTGTAGGCATCTCTTCCTCTTTCGTCAGTGTGAGAACGAATTTCTACCCTAAGACTATTGTTTAAATTTAGGAAATCAACAAGTTTATCTAATTCTGCTTTTGATTTATCACGTAATGTAGCAGCAGCGAAATCATACTCAATTCCCTTAATCTCTATCTCACCTGTCGGTATACTTGCTAAATAGAAGTCTTGGAATAAAGAAGTTGACTCTACAACGCCCAACGTGTTTTGTATTTGAGCATCAGCAAAATATTTCTTTTTTCTGGAAGTGATGAAGTATTCTTTATTCACAGATATAGACATTTCATAATAACCTTCTTCATCAGAAGTTATTGATACATCTTCGGTCTCACCGCGTATATCTTTGAAAACAACCATTGCTCCTGGAATAATCTCATCTGTATCGAAGTCATAGACGTAACCACTGATTGAAATGTTTATTTCAGGTCTGGAAATTTCGTAAATTTTGTTACAGTTGATGTTTAATGCTTGTAAAGAATCACATTCGTTGCAACTTTTTCTATCTGATGAAAAGTAACCGCTATTCATGTTCTTGCTCCAAATGAAATAAGAGTCATCTCTTTCTGAATTGATTGGCTGACCAATATTAACTGGACTATTCCACCATTCTGTAATGGGATTTATTGTTGTTTTGAAAACATCTAAACCACCAAAACCTATATGTCCTTCAGAGGAGAAGTACAATGTTTTTGAATCAGCATGATAGAAAGGTGTAACTTCATCTTCTTTGGTGTTGATATTGTCTCCTAAATTCATAGGTTCAGTAGTTTCCCCGTCAGTATTGATGGTAGTGACCCAAATATCCATTCCACCATATCCACCTGGACGATTAGAAGAATAATATAAAGTAGTTCCATCATCAGCAATACTTGGAGATGTAGATTTAAAACCTTCTTTATTTACGTCCTCTCCTAATCTAAAAGGTTCTGTCCATCTGCCATTAAAGAAACGTGTAACATAAATACCTGTCTCACTATGGTTTTCTGGATTGACCCTTGTAAAATACATTGCTTTTCCATCCGTTGATAAGGATGCTCCACCTTCATTTGCCGGTGAGTTTACATTTCCTTCATACCATTTAGGAGTTGAGAAGTTTCCGTTTTTATCTCTGGTTGTTAAATAAACATCACTGTTGTAAATGTCTAAAGCAGCTTTGTAATCTTCAGGTGCTGATTCGTCTATTTTGGCAGCAGAAAAGAGTAATCCATCCTTGTGATACATCATTCCGAAAGCCGTTGTTCCAGCATTAATGGTAGAATCCAGTAATCGAATACTTGCAGACGATTTCTTCCCTTTTTCTCCAATCGCAAAGTCACAGTTTCCAATTTTTTCGATGGACAATATATGATATAGATTCTCTTCGTTATCAAGCTCTTTTATCATTTTTTCAAAGGCTACTTTTGCTTCTTCGTATTTACCGTTTTTCATTAAAGAATAGCCATAAAAGTATTCCACATAAGGATATTCTTCTTTTGGATTTTCCATTGCAACGGCATACCACTTTTCTGCGTTAGAATAGTCTTTGGCCAATCGATAAGCATCAGAAAGTTTATGAAGTACATTAAATTCGTCATTGCTTTTCGGATTAACTGGAGGTTCAAATGCCAGTGGTCCTCCCTTTGCATCTGACTTGTAAAAAGAATTTACACTGTATGGGTAATACATTAAATCTTTATTCCCACCTGCTAAGCGATTGATCACTTGTGAATAAAAGTAAACTGCAGAAGGGTAGTTCTCCATCTCCATTTCTTTATCTCCAGAGCGAATTAAACTTTTGTTGGTTTGACTGTATCCAAAGCTAATTGATACAATCACTGCTAATGTAGTTATGTATAATTTTCTCATAATCTTGGACATGTTGGAATAGGATTAGTAATTTTATCAAATATGATGTAGGTTAAACTTAGTTCAGTTGCTCCTCGACCATTTGATGCAGGCTTTAAGGTTGAAACGTTAAAGTCATATGACATACGTGCTTCCCAACCACCCCACTTTGCGCCAAACTCTATGATTGCAGCATCTGCATTTCTATAGGTTAAACCACCTATTAAAAATACATCAGCTCCTTTTAGATAATAATGAGCAAGTGCTGAAAAAGTTAATTCTTGGGCGTTTTCTTGTCTCTGCCAATATACTTTAGGCAATAAAGAAAGACGTTCTGTAATTCCAATTCTCGCACCAGCATGAAGTAAATAACGCATAGGAAGTCGGTTGTCTGAACCTAAGAAAGATTCTTCAGGTTGACTTAAGTGAAAAGCACTTCCTCCAATAAATGGATTTATTCTTGCCCCCGGAGCAGCAAAAAAGTAAATCGCTCCAGCGTTAAAGTCTGGTCTTAAAACACTCGACTCTGTGAAGTTTTCACCAGAGCTTAAACTGTTGTTGAAATGACCTCCTTGTGCTGTAGATTCAAATTGTGAACCCCAAGTCAATGCATTTTGATCTACAGTTTTATGGAAGGCACCAGCTGAAACTCCTAAAGTAAGTCTGTGAAACTTATTTCTGGACAATGGAATACTGTATGATGCAGAAGGCAAAATTTGGGCAGTGTTGTATGCTGCCGATCCTGCACGATAATTCATGGCTTGAATTCCAATTCCCCACCTTTTGTTTAATCGCATATCCCATGCTGCTTGCATAGTAACAAAAGGTTTAGAGGCTACTGCAGCCCATTGTGTTCTGTAGTGCACATGAAATCTATGTTTCCCTTCAAACATTCCCGTTAATGCAGGATTTGTGTTTAAAGGTGCTGCATCATATTGTGATAGGTGGAAATCCTGCCCTAAAGAAATCTGAGCCATGGATAATCCCAAACACAATATTAAAGTTTTTCTTAATTGATTCATAAGTTAATCTTACTTGATTAGTGATGTGTCTCCTGATAGTTCGTGCTTTTCGTTATTGCTCGTAGTTGCTTTAACGGTCCAAATGTAAACACCAACTGGTTGTTCAACTCCTTTATAAGTTCCATCCCAACCTATTGTGGCGTCATTGGTTGTGAAAATAACTTCTCCCCAATTGTTGTAGACTTTAAATTCAAGGGTCTTGTATGGACCACCGTATACATAGAGCAAATCGTTGTTTCCATCTCCGTTAGGTGAGAACGCTGAAGGTACATTAGGAGGTAAGAAAATATTTACAGCATTTGTAGCTGTGTCTAAACATCCATGCTCATCTTCAACTGAAAGAAGTACCTCGTAACTTCCACCATTGTTATAATTATGGTTTGTGTTTTGATCATTTGATATGTTTCCATCATTAAAGTCCCATTCCCAAAACACCAATGGAAAATCGCTTGTTGATTGATCTACAAAATTGATGTCTTGATAAACATAAGCAGAAAGTGGTGTTGCAGAAAATGCGGCTGAAGGTCCAGGATATATTGTTGTTGTTTCTGTTAATGAATCAACGCATCCTTCTGTTGAAGTAACGATTAATTGTACATTGAAGTCAGCTGCATTGCTGTAATAGTGCAATGGGTTTTCTTCTGTGCTTAATTCCCCATCTCCGAAGTTCCATTCCCATGTGTCAATATTCCCACCAATAACGTAGCTTGAATCATAGTATTGAGTTCCGCCATTTAAACATGGTGAAGGTATATTGAAGTTAACCATTGGAAGGTGGAAAGTCATTACTGGTTTAGAAATGGTGTCTGAACATCCATTCTGTGAATAGGCTATAAACACAACATTATTTGTATCTGTATTAGGAATGATGAATTCAGGGCTTTCTAAAGTAGAGAACTCGGTTCCGTTAGCAGACCATGAGTAAGAAGTGATAGGATCCGTAGATGTAACACTACTGCTGAATTCCGTAGGTAAGCCATTACAAACTTCAGTGAAGCTATAGTCTACCACTGGTGAAGGCAATATTCTTATATTGATCGTGTCGTGTTGAATCTGACATCCTCCATTTAATGTAGATTCGAAATATATTTCAACGTTTCCAAAAGCTAAATCCGCAGGACCATGAGTGTAAGAGGTTACATTTGAAGTGCTATTGTCGAAAGTACCATCTCCATTTGTTGTCCATATTCCTGATCCTGTTGTTGAATTAGCGTCTAATAAAATTGGATTATTGGCACATACAGTATCAATATAATCTAATGATATCGATGGAGATGAAAAGAACTTCACCCATAGTGTATCTGATGCATCAAAACAATTTCCGTTGATTGTAGTGTGTACAATTAGTTCTACAGAGTCTGCAGCAATATCAGCAGCACTCGGAGTGTATTCTGGATTGGCTATTAATGGATCACTAAATGTACCTGTTCCATTCATAGTGTACCACTCAACACCACCTGCATACTGAAAGTTAACAGTTAAAGGTACTGAGCCGATGTCTTCACATACTTCTATGTCTGGTCCTGCGTCAATATTTGGTCCATCAATAAACCGTATGTTTAAAGTAGACTGAGTAGAAGGACAAAGTCCATTTCCAGTAGTCGATAGGGTGACATTTGTCGATCCTGTAGCAATTTCAAGTGGGGAAGGGTCGTAGTTGGCATTTAGATCTGTCGTATTCGGATTAAATGTTCCTCCGTTTCCAATCCATACACCACCAGTCGCGTTTGTTACTATTCCGTTAAGGCTGATGTTCGGATTGTTGAAGCATGCTGTAGTGTCTGGACCTACATCTGCTACAGGTAATCCTTGAACATTAATGGGCTTAATGATTGTGTCATAACACCCAGCGTCTGTTCCTACAATTAATTTAACATTAAGTGTTCCTGCATTTGCGAAGATGTGAGACGGATTGGGAATGTTTCTTATAGGAGTTCCATCATTAAAGTCCCACTGCCAAGAATTCACAACCATATTTCCTGTAGTTGTAGAGTTCTCTACAAAGTTTGCTGCATTGCTTATACATGTAGGTGCTAAATTATCTAAAACTGCTGTAACCCCACCTGTACGAAGAAGGTATGTTGCAGTATCAGCGCATACAGTTCCTCGCTGTGCAATTAATGTAATCGTATAATCTCCGATAGAAGTATAGGTATGAGAAGGTTCAAAACTGGTGCTTATTGGACTACCATCACCAAAATCCCATTCGAAATCTGAAGCACCTGCTGCAGAAGCATTGATCATTTGAACAGATGTTCCTGCACATCCAGTAATCGGTCCAATCGCTGCATCTTTTGCTGGTGGACAAGCCACTACGTTAAGTTGGAAGTCACGCACAATTTCGCCTATTTTAACACCATTACGGTATTCTTCACATCTTATACCAATAACAAATTGACCTATGTTAGAAGGAATTCCAGAGAGTAATCCTGTTTGTGGATTTACAGCAATTAAATTAGTCGTACTGTTTAAAGGATTACCAAGTGAGTATCCAGGCGCCCAAACAACTGGCGTAAAAGCGATGTTGTCGGGAACTGAAAGAGTATTGTCAAAACTTGGTGCATCTTCATCATATGGTGTATATAAAGAATAAACTAAAGAATCTCCATTTGCATCAGTAGCGGAGTGGTCAAAATTAATATCTTGTCCCATACACACAAAAACAGGAGGGAAGTTTACCCAGTTAGGGGATGAGTTTGTTAACAAACTAAGTGTATTCGGAATATAAGTGTGAAATGATTCTCCAGCATTCCCCGGAAGATGAATATTACCTAAAGAATTATTTCTACAACATGTTGACCAATGTAAATGATAGCCACCTACTGATGGTGGTAAGCTAACAATACTTGTATAAACAGTTTCCTGTACACATACTCCTGGGTTTACAGCACACGGGTCAATAGGAGGGTTAAGGCTAATAATTCCCATACGCGGCATGGTAAATTCATGATTGGTAAGTCCACCTAAGCCATCATAAACGATCACTTTGGCAGAATCAGGAAAAGCGGCATTGTTTGGATCTCCACAGTCACGATATAGCTTTAGCTTAACGCTGTAGGTAGTACCACCTAAATGTTCGTATGTTAAACTACCTCCAACTATATGTGTAGCCATTACAAATGGACTTATTAATAGGATAGTTAAAACTAGTAGTAGATGCTTCATAAGTAAAGTAGTTTTAATATTCGTGTGACAAAAATAATATTAATTTGATTAACAAACAATAAAACATGATGAATGAGTGAAAATAGAGGATTAAATGTGTTTTATATATTTTTTTATGTAATTTCGCAGACAATAATATCATTACAGTACTACTATACTAAGATTTAATTATGAAACAATTACTATTATTACTGCTGCTTGGATTATCCTTAATAAGTAATCCTGTTAATTCTCAACTAAACATTATGTGGGAGAGTCGTTTTGACAATGATTCCAAAGATGATTTCAGTAAGGGAATTGTAATTGATAATGTTGGAAACTCTTATATTGTTGGGACGAGTATGAATGGTACTGACTTCGATGTTGTTGCCATCAAATATGATCCCGATGGAAATGAGATTTGGAATGTTTCCATTGTTGCTCCCGTGAGTGGATATTGTGACGCTGTTGGAATTGTTTTAGACAGTAACAATAATCCTATTATTGGAGGTAATTATTTTAATGGAGGGGGAGACTATGATATTTTTGCTAGAAAACTATTGTCCTTAGATGGAAGTACTGTTTGGACATACCATCATGCAGGAACAGATAATTTTGATGAATTGAAAGATTTGACAATTGATAGTAATGATAATGTTATTTTGGCAGGAGGAACTCAAGAAAATGCAACTGATTCAAGGTTTGTTGTTATCTCTTTAACCTCTTCTGGGACCCTAGCATGGGAAAAAAGTTATAACCCAACTGGAGGGCGTAATTTTGCAAATGCTGTTACGGTCGATGCAGCAAATAATGTATATGCAACAGGTGAGAGTTATGACGCGACGACAAAGCTAGACTTTTATACTGTTAAATATAGTTCTTCAGGTACTCAAGAATGGGCGTTAAGATCGGATGGTAACTATGCAACTGATCGCGCAACTTCAATTGTTGTAGCGCTTGATGGTAGTGTTTATATTGCAGGAACCAGTTATAGAGGTTTGTACTTGGATGATGAAATCATGTTAATTAAAATAAACACCTTAGGAGCTAAGGTTTGGGGGAATGTGTTTGGTGGTTCAGATGGCTCAAATGATATGGTTAAGAGTTTAGCTGTGGATAATAACAGTCATGTTTATTTGGCAGGAAGTCTTAAAAATATAGGAAACGGTGAAGACTTTTATGTGGCTAAATTTAGACCTAATGGTTCAAAGCATTGGGATTATACCTATCAAGGTCCAGCCAATGGTTTTGATATTGCAAATGAAATTAGAATCAGTCCGAACTTCGATATTTATGTAGCTGGAACTTCGAGTACAAGTACAACATCGAATGACTATTTGACCGTAAAGTTGGATAATTTAGGAAACGTAAAGTGGATCAAAAGATTTGATGGTCCTGCTTCAAAAAGTGATGAAATGTCCGGCTTTCAGTTAGATGTTGATGGAAATATTTTTATGACAGGAGCTTCTTTTGGAATTGGTACACTGAGTGATTTTAGTACAATAAAATATTGTCAGTTAGAAACAATAGCTTCTCAAAACGATACAATCTGTGTTGGGGCAAGTGTTCAATTGGGTGTGACAGGAGGAAGTAATTTTCAGTGGACTGCATTTGCAGGAGACCCTATAACTCCAGATAATTTTTCATGTACTTCATGTAATGATCCTATTGCCAATCCTACAATGACCACAACTTATGTTGTGAGTTCAGAAAGTGCTTCAGGTTGTATAGATTATGATACGGTTATAATTGTAGTAAATCCATTGCCAGGTCCAAACATTACTCCGAATGGTCCTACTTCTTTCTGTGAAGGTGGTTCTGTTAATTTATCTGCTGATCCTTCTACTGGGTATAATTGGAGTACGGGAGATACCACTCAAACGATAACTGTAAACGCTGAAGGAGCTGTTTCACTTACAGTAACTGATGTTATGGGATGTGAAAATAGTTCTACTGTGAATGTGGAAGTATATCCAATTCCTGAAATTGATGGTGGAAGTGATAGGTTTAGATGTCCTGGTGATTCCCTTCTGTTGAATGCAACGGGTGCAGACACTTATGTGTGGCACAATCTGCCTTCGTATTCTGTATCATTACAAAATGGAGATTATTTTCATCCAACTGCAAACAGTAGTTTAGTTGTTTTTGGAACATCAACTGACGGTTGTTTAGGAAAAGATACAATAGATTTAACTTTATATCCTAATCCACTTCAAGTTCAAATTACCCAAGGATTTAGTGGGAACTTATTCTCTAATTATAATCAAGGTACAAATTACTGGTCTTTTGATGGGGTAGATACTGGAATAACAGGACCATCGTTTTATTACGATACTGTAATTTACTGTAACGGTTTTTATGAAGTGAGGTATGAAGATGAAAATGGATGTAAAACTTATGATTCTCTAACGGTTTCAGGTGAAACATCTTGTATAGAAGAAGAAGATACTTCTAATGTAAAGACGAATGAGATGACTCAATTAGAACTTTACCCTAACCCTACCCGAAGTCAAGTTTATATTTCATTTGAAAATACTGAATTGAGAACCATCTCGATTTATTCAATGGAAGGTGTCTTAGTAAGTAGGGTAGACCGTCAAGAAAAAGACGTAGTTCTTGATATGACAAGTTTAGTAAATGGAACCTATATGGTTGCCGTAGAAGGTAAAGATTCTTTTGCAAGAGCAAGGGTGGTGAAGCAATAAATGGAAAGTAAATAACTTTATTATATCAAAAGCTCCGACAGACTGTCGGAGCTTTTTTACTTTGTATTGTTTCTGTTTATATAATCAGTAAACATTAGGATCTTCTAATTTAAAATGAAGATTCTTCTGCATTTGGAGTTTATAACCTAAGAATTGTAATTTTTATTGTGCTTTGAGTTTCTGTTCAAGGCCCATAGCATCGATAGCTACACGCCATAGCCTTCTTCAAGTTTGGTATGCGATGATGAGTTGGTTTGAACAGAGTTTGCTTGGCAGTGGTGTTGCTAAATTTTTTAATAAAATACAATCCAAAAAAAGCCCTAACGATATCGTTAGGGCTTTCAGTATCAAATAAAAGAATTAATCTTCTACTGCTTCTGCTTCTTCACCTGGAATTAAAATTCTTCCACAGTGCTCACAGATAATAATCTTTTTCTTTTGAACGATATCTAATTGACGTTGTGGTGGGATTCTGTTGAAACATCCTCCACAAGAATCACGATCAACAGGAACAACAGCTAAACCGTTTTTAGCACTTGTACGGAGTCTTGCGTAAGCAGCTCTTAAGTGGTCGTCTAATTGTTTCATTGCTTTTTCTGATTTTTTGTTGAGTTTTTCCTCTTCTTTTTCAGTTTCTGCAATGATGTTTTCAAGTTCAGCTTTCTTCGCTTTAAGGTCTTTCTTACGTCCAGTTAATCTGTCCTCAACCTCCTTGATTACTTCTTTTTTGCTCTCAATCGTAAACTTCGCTTCTTTAGATCTTTTATCGTGTAATTGAATTTCCAATTCTTGGTATTCAATTTCCTTACTTAGAGATTCAAACTCACGGTTGTTACGAACGTTGTTTTGTTTTTCTTTATATGCTAGAATAGCCGCTTGAGCATCTTTCTGCTCGTTCTTGCGATTGCTAATATCTGTCTCTATATCTTTTAACTCACCAGTTAACTTCTCAACTCTTTTTTCAAGACCTTCAATATCCGCCTCAAGGTCCTCAACCTCTAAAGGAAGCTCACCACGAATTGTTAAAATACGGTCGATCTCTGAATCAATTTTCTGTAAATTCTCTAACGCTTCTAAGCGCTCAGCTACAGTTGTGCTTGACTTAGCTTTTGCTTTTGTTGCCATAAATGCTAAAAATAATTAATAGGGTTTGTATTCACCTTACTCAAATGGAAGGCAAAGTTAATAAA
>Ga0079223_10000188_pt1 | contig 26601 bp, 23 predicted proteins | sample Stecom2011_FD_75072 | JGI IMG/M metagenome (GOLD analysis project Ga0079223, IMG submission 75072) | Agricultural soil microbial communities from Utah to study Nitrogen management - Steer compost 2011 | ecosystem: Environmental > Terrestrial > Soil > Agricultural land | place: USA: Utah...
CGTTGAATGCCAGCATGCTGCAGAGTTTGATTATCTGGTGGTAAACGATCAGTTTGAAACAGCACTGGCAGACTTGTTAGCCATTGTTCGCAGTCAGCGGCTTCGCACGATTGCCCAGCAGGCGCGCCACGGGGAGCTGTTGTCGAGCCTTTCTGGCAGGCCGGAGTAGTATCCACTGTATACAAAATGAGCCAGTTACAGTAGACTGCGCGGTCTGCTAAAACAGTCACTTTATTTTTCGGGGAAGTCATGGCACGAGTTACCGTTGAAGATTGTCTGGAACACGTTGATAACCGCTTCCAGTTGGTGATGCTAGCTACCAAGCGGGCTCGTCAACTTGCCACCAAGGGCGCGGAACCTATGGTGCAGGAAGACAACGATAAACCCACTGTTATTGCTTTGAGGGAAATCGCTGCGGGGTTAATAAGCCGCGATTTGCTGAATGAGGTTGACGAAGAGTAATAGAAAGCGGGTACAAGCGCGTATTTGTACTTGCCTGGCATTGAATTCTGCGCTTACGCTTTTATAGTGTAACTATAGAGGATAGCTGTCAGGATCAGGGAAGAACCCGGATGTGCGCATCCGGGTTTTTTTATCTCTGAAATTTATGAGTTCGCGGAGGCGGGGTGTCGGTAGAGCCTACGGTTGAAGGGCTGGCTAAAGAGCTAAGCACTTATCTGGATAAAAATCGTATCGATCAGGTGCGACGGGCTTACTATTATGCGGAGCAGGCCCATGAGGGCCAGATGCGGAAAAGTGGCGATCGCTACATTACTCATCCTCTTGCCGTTGCTCATATCCTCGCCGGGCTCAGACTTGATCATCAAAGTCTGATGGCAGCCATGCTTCACGATGTCATTGAAGATACCGGTATTCCAAAAGACGCGCTGGTTGAACAGTTTGGCTCTGACGTAGCAGAGCTGGTTGATGGTGTCAGCAAGCTCACCCAGATCGAGTTTCGCTCACGAGCCGAAGCCCAGGCTGAAAATTTCCAGAAAATGACCCTGGCCATGTCAAGAGACATCCGCGTTATATTAGTAAAGCTCGCGGATCGACTGCATAACATGCGTACGCTGGGCCCCATGGCCTACGAGAAACGTCAGCGCATTGCCACTGAAACCCTGGATATCTATGCCCCCATAGCTAACCGGCTGGGCATGCACGCGATTTTCACGGAACTGGAAGACCTCGGGTTCTCATTTTTGTTCCCGATGCGGTCAAAGTACATCTCCAAAGCCGTTGACAACCTACGCGGTAGCCACCGGGAAATCATTGATGAAATCCGCAGTAAGCTGCAAGAGAAAATGGAAGAGAGAGGGCTACCGGGGCGCATACTTGGCCGCGAGAAGCATCTGAACAGCATCTATAACAAGATGAAGTTTCAGCAAAAATCCTTTCATGAAATTATGGATGTGTACGCCTTCCGGATTATTACTGATACAGAAGACGACTGTTATCGAATTCTTGGCGCCGCCCACAGTCTCTACAAGCCCCTGCCTGGCCGCTTTAAAGATTACATTGCCATGCCCAAGGCCAATGGCTACCAGTCTTTACACACAACACTCTTCGGTATGCATGTAAACATTGAGATACAGATTCGCACTGAGGAAATGGAGCATATTGCCAACAATGGTATTGCTGCCCACTGGATGTACAAGAGTGACCCCAACAGCATAACCAGCGCAAATCAGGCGAGAGTAGACCGCTGGGTTAAAGGGCTGATGGAAATGCGAGAGCATGCAGACGACTCGCTGGAGTTCATCGAGCATGTGAAAGTCGATCTGTTCCCTGATGAAATTTATGTGTTTACCCCCAAGGGGAAAATAATGGAGTTGCCCAGTGGTGCAACACCGATTGATTTTGCTTATGCCATCCACACGGATATTGGCGATGCCACGGTTGCCTGCCGGATCAACCGTAATCTTGGCTCGTTAAGCCAACCACTACAAAGTGGCCAGACTGTTGAGATTATTACTGCGCCGGGCGCACGGCCCAATCCTGCGTGGCTGAATTTTGTTATTACTGGCAAGGCCCGCAGCAGTATTCGTCACGTACTGAAGAGCCAAAAGCGCACAGAGTCTGTTGAGTTGGGTAAAACACTGCTGAAGAGATCGCTGAAAGGCTTTGGGATGGATTTGTCGGAAATCACCAGTGCGCAGATCCGGACCGTTGTAAAGCACAACCAGGTTGCCAGCTTTGATGACCTTCTGAGTGATATTGGCCTGGGGAACCGTATGGCTTACCTTGTTGCGCGGCAACTGGCCAGCAAGGCAGATCACGATGAAATCAGCGACGATATAGAGTCGATGGAAGAAGACAGTAGCCCGATTACCATTCTGGGTACGGAAGGCCTGGTGACTCACTTTGCCAGTTGTTGCAAGCCGATTCCCGGTGATCCGGTTATAGGCGTGATGACGTCGGGCAATGGTCTGGTTATTCATTCAGATACGTGTCCCCGTTTGCCGGGTAATGAAGATGGCCAGGCGCGCCTGATGCACCTTAAATGGGCGAAAGACATTGTTGACGAATTCTCTGTTGAGCTTCGGGTTGAGCTTGAACGCCAGCGCGGAATAATCGCAGAGGTTGCCAACGCAGTATCTATGGCAGATGGCAATATCGGACGCATTAATGTTGAGGATCAAAATGCCAGATTCAGCGTTGTCAGCCTGGTTGTGCATGTTAACGGACGTCACCATCTGGCGCGGGTAATGCGTCGGATCCGTAATATTCGCGCCGTCACTCACATCAGCCGCGTTCGGTACTGACGAAGAATAGTGGTTGGTTGACATCTGCCGGGCCTAGGGGTGACGATTAACGTTTTGGACAAGAGGAAAGCAAAGGCGATGACCAATAAATCCATTATCCAGACCGATAGCGCACCCCGGGCAATCGGCCCCTATTCTCAGGCTGTGAAAGCAGGCGATACCGTTTATTTATCTGGTCAGATTCCACTGGACCCAGAGACTATGGAAATAGTCGCTGGAGATTTTGCCGCTCAGACTCGCCAGGTGTTTAAGAACTTAAAGGCAGTTTGTGAAGCGGCTGGCGGTGAGTTAAAAGATATTGTAAAGCTGAACATCTATTTGACGGACCTTTCCAACTTCACCACGGTGAACGAGATCATGGCGACCTATTTTCAGGATCCATATCCGGCCCGTGCTTCCGTTGGTGTAGCCGCTTTGCCAAAAGACGTGCCGGTCGAGATAGAGGCCATAATGGTGCTTAGCTGATAAACAGCGCAGAGCAGCCATATTCTGAAAAATCAGAACTCATTCTGTCTGACCAAAAAGCGACCTGAAGTCAGGTTGCTTTTTCTGTTTTTATACCCCGGTATTGTTCTTCAATAATTGGCAGGTAGCCTGCCCTGAAATCCGGATACTGGAATCGGAAGCCAGTTTCTGAAAGTCGCCGGTTGCTGCACTGTTTACTGCCGGCACGACCACCCTTTCTGGCTTCTTCAACAGGGTCTGCGCAGGGTATTTGCTGGCGCACCCAGGCAACCACCTCATCCAGCCGAACGGGCTCGCAATCACTGGCGATATATAGCTCGTCCAGAGGCTGGTCAGTAAGCGCCCGTTGTGCCAGGTGCCATACAGCGCTTGCTGCATCGTCCTCATGAACTCGATTGCTGAAAGGTGCAGGGCTTTGTGGGTTCATCCGGCCCTCAATTACCTCAGCAAGAAAACGCTGCCGTGTAGGGCCATAAATTCCGCTAAAACGAATAATAGTAGCGGGCTGACCACTGTTCATGGCAGCCTGTTCTCCGGCCAGAATCTGTTTGCCGCTGAAGCGAGCAGGGCAGGCCGGGCTGGTTTCATCTACCCAGCTATCATCATCTTGTGAATAAACGCTGGTGCTACTGATAAAAATAAGCCGTTTCAGGGTTTGTCCTGCGAGCGCTCGGATCAGATTGTTCAGGCCATTTACATAAGCATTCTGATAACCCAGTTCGTCGTAAGTAGAGGGGGTCAGGCAGTAGATGACCAGATCAAGGTTGCCGGGTATATTGTTCAGGGTATCTGGGCGCATCAGGTCAGCGCCGATGCCGTGAACACCTGGCGGCACCTTGTCGGGGTTTCTTCTGAGCCCAAAAATGTTAGTTGAATCCGCAAACAGGCTGGCGATAGCGCCGCCCAGCTTGCCACAACCAGCGACCAATACCCTCGCTGATTGGGTGCGTTCAATGATTGCCATAGACAATTTCAATCCTTATGCTTTATCTCATAAATAACAGAATCGTTGTCCCGTACTTTTTCGACCGGAGCTGTGCATGACTCTCACCGAGTTACGATACGTTGTTATGCTTGCCCGCGAAAGGCATTTTGGTCGCGCTGCCGAACGCTGCCACGTTAGCCAACCCACCTTAAGTGTTGCCGTCAAAAAACTGGAAGATGAGCTCGGGGTTCCCCTCTTTGAGCGCAGCAGAAGCAGCATCCGCGTTACCGAGACCGGGCAGCGGATCATTGAGCAGGCACAACGCGTGCTGGATCAGGTTGGGGTTATCCGGGATATGGCTCAGGATGGCAAGAATCAGTTGAATTCACCACTAAAAGTAGGTGCCATTTATACCATCGGGCCCTATCTTTTCCCCCATTTGTTGCCCGAATTGCGCCGCGCTGCGCCAGAGATGCCGCTGTATATTGAAGAGAACTATACGGCCAGCCTGCGGCGGAAACTGCGCCAATCCGAACTGGACGCCATTATTATCGCGCTGCCATTCGAAGAGCCAGAGGTGCTGACACTGCCCATTTACGATGAACCATTTGTGGTTTTGTTACCGGTGGGCCACCCACTGACGAAAAAGCATGAGCTCACAGCCGCTGAGCTGGTGCATGAGCAGCTACTTTTACTGGGCCCCGGGCATTGTTTTCGTGACCAGGTTCTGGAATCCTGCCCCCTACTGGTAGAAGCCATGAACGGACGGGCAGATACTGCCGAGCCGACGCTTGTTACCGAAGGCAGTTCCCTGGAAACCATTCGTCATATGGTAGCGTCTGGTCTTGGCATTACAGTCTTGCCCCTTTCTGCCACAACAGGCATGCAGTATCAGGAAAACCTGTTGGCGGTAAGGCCTTTTGCCCCACCTGTACCTTTCAGAACGGTAGCTCTGGCCTGGCGGGTGACCTTTCCGCGACCCAAAGCAATTGATGTGTTATCCCTGGCCGCCAGTCAGTGTCGGGTTATTGAAAAGGCAGTCGCAGATACACCGGCCGTAACCGAGAGCGCTTGAGATCGGTATGGCGTCATTGGAAGATATCCCGGTTACTCAGCTAAAGGGCGTCGGAGACGCTCTGGCTGGCAAGCTGGGTAAACTGGGTATTGTCTCCCTGCAGGATTTGCTGTTTCACCTTCCTCATCGGTATGAAGACCGCACTCGTATTACCCCTATGGGAAGTCTGCGTCTTGGCGATGTTGCGGTGGTTGAAGGTGAGGTAATGAAAGCCGACCTGATAATGGGCCGGCGCCGCAGCTTGCAGGTGACACTCAAAGACAACAGCGGTTTTCTGGTGTTGCGGTTTTTTCACTTCAATGCAGCCCAGAAAAACCAGTTGACCGAAGGAGCAAGCGTACGCTGCTTTGGTGAGGTTCGCCCGGGCCGGGCCGGTTACGAATTTTACCATCCGGAATACCAGATAAACCCGCCGCCCATGCCCGCTGCAGGGCAGGCGACCCTCACGCCAGTTTACCCGCTTACTGAGGGCATTCAGCAACCCCGGGTCCGGAAGCTGTGCCTGCAAGCGCTGGATTACCTCAAGCGGTTTCCGATTAAAGACTGGTTGCCACCAGAGTTGTTTGAAGGTTATCAGCTTCCGGGCATCAATCAGGCTGTACAACTGGTGCATGCGCCACCAGCCAACGCCCCGGTTCACCTGTTAATGGAAGGCAGGCATCCGGCGCAGCAGCGTTTGGTGATGGAAGAATTGCTGGCACACCAGTTAAGTCTTCTGCAAGTGAGGGCCCAGATTCAGGCACAGTCCGCGTTGCCACTTCTGCCTATAGGCAATCTGACAGAGCGGTTTCTTGAATCTCTGCCATTTAAATTGACCGGCGCTCAGCGTCATGTGGTGGCGGATATTCGTCAGGACCTGAGCCAGCCCCTGCCCATGCTGCGCCTGGTACAGGGCGATGTCGGGTCCGGAAAAACCGTGGTGGCTGCGCTTGCTGCACTGCAGGCGGTTAGTGCCGGAGTTCAGGTTGCATTGATGGCCCCCACAGAAATACTTGCTGAACAGCACCTGCAAAACTTTAAAGGCTGGCTGGAACCATTAGGCATAAACATCGCGTGGTTGTCCGGGAAAGTAAAAGGTAAGGCCCGGGAAGCTGCCCTGGAGTCTGTCCGGTCGGGTGCTGCCAGTGTGGTTATTGGAACTCACGCCCTGTTTCAGGAGGATGTGGCATTCGACCGGCTGGCTTTGGTCATTATTGATGAGCAACACCGCTTTGGTGTTCATCAACGACTGGCTTTGCGGGAAAAAGGCGCCGGTGGCGTGCTGGTTCCACATCAACTGATCATGACAGCAACTCCCATACCCAGAACCCTGGCCATGAGTGCTTATGCCGATCTGGACACCTCTGTTATTGATGAGTTGCCGCCTGGCCGAAAACCCATTGAAACCATTGTGATTCCAGACAGTCGCCGTGAAGATATCATTGAGCGCGTAAGAAAAGCCTGTACGGAAGGGCGGCAAGCCTACTGGGTTTGCACCTTAATTGAAGAGTCTGAGGTGCTGCAATGCCAGGCGGCAGAAGTAACCGCACAAGAGTTGGCGGAAAAACTGCCGGGCCTGAATATTGGGCTGGTGCATGGCCGGCTGAAAGGGCAAGACAAGGCGGCGGTAATGGAGCAGTTCAAAGTGGGTGAGCTGGATCTGCTGGTGGCAACAACGGTTATTGAGGTGGGTGTAGACGTACCTGATGCCTCACTGATTATTATTGAAAATCCGGAGCGCCTTGGCCTTGCCCAGCTTCATCAGTTACGGGGCAGGGTAGGTCGTGGTGAGCGGGCCAGTTTTTGTGTGCTGATGTACCATCCACCGCTTTCGGCTAACGGCAAAGCCAGGCTGCAAGCGCTCAGAGACAGCCAGGATGGATTCTTTATTGCGGAAAAGGACCTGGAAATACGTGGACCGGGTGAGGTATTAGGCACCCGTCAGACTGGCATGATGCAGTTCCGGCTAGCGGATTTTGAACGGGATAAAGGCTGGATTGAACCTGTGCGGGATATGGCACCTTCGTTAATGAAACATCAGGATGTGGTCGAAGCACTTATCCAACGCTGGCTGGGTGAGAACATTCGTTATGGTGATGTGTGAGTGTGCAGGCTTTGCCTGTGCCCGAAGCCATTAATGGGCGTGATTAAGCTCAGACAAGTTCCAGACCCAGCTCTTCTGAGTGAGCGAGTTCTTTATCGAGGCTGGAATAATATGCGGCAAGCTCTGCCGCAGTAGGCAAGGCAACAGGAGTCTGCTCACTATTGCCCCACTCAGCCCATGAGCCAGCGTAGCCGCGAACATTTTTATAACCCAGATGTTTTGCCAATAGCCAGGCAAAGCTGGAGCGATGGTGGGTCTGGCAGTGAACAATCACCTCTTTTTCTGCGGTAATTCCCAAAGCCTGCAGCTCATCGCGAATGTCTTCTAATGGGCGTAATAAATTGTCATTATTACGGTCAATAGTATTTTCCCAGTTGTAGTTCACTGCACCAGGAATGTGCCCGCCTCGCCTGGAGCCAACCTTTAAGCCCAGGTATTCTTCAGGGCTGCGAGCATCCCAGATTACAGTATTGGGGTCTTGAAAGCGTTCCAGCACATCGTTCAGGCCAACGACTGGTTCGGTTTTCAGCTTCGCAATCTTATAGCTTTCGTTCGTGTTTCTGATTGGTTGGCATGGCTCGCTTGAATAAGGTAAATCCTGAGCCAGCCAGGCATGAATGCCACCATCCAGGTAACTGAAACGGTTATGGCCCGCTAACGCCAGAACCCATAAAAAGCGTGCCGCGCGAGTGCCACCTTCCTCGTCGTAAGCGATAACGTGCCGATTTTCCGTTAAGCCTACTTCAGACAGTAGTTTTTCTATTTCCTCTCTGCTGGGGGGCAGGCCCGCTGCCGAGCCACTTTCCTGTAAACGGCCGTAATCCACGTTAATGGCGCCAAAAAGGTGCGCCTGAGCGTAAATGCCCGGTTTGCTCATATCGATGAGAAGGTATTTTTCTGCCCGGGTATTCAGCTCGGCGGTCAGCCACTGAGAGTTAACAATGTAGGGGATTTGGCTCATGAAACAGCACCTTATGCTACCAGTGAAGCAAAGGTATCATATTCCTTTTTAGGTTAAAAATAACAAATCGTTATAGCCATATAGCATAAAAGAAGTTATTAAACTTTTTTGTTTGTGTTAGATTTTGCGCCGTTTCCTACATTTACCGGGGCTATTTACAGATGAGCACAAATTTACGGCAAAAGCTTATAACAACCACCTTATTTGGTTTGCTATCTGCAGCGATTTTGAGCGTGACAGGCTGTGGTGGTGAGCGCAGTGAGGCTAAGCTTAGCCTGAGCGTAAATACTCCCGCAAACATTACCAACACTTCCAGAGCCAACTATGACGATAACGTTAATGGTTTGGTCACCTACAAAACCTTAAAAGGCTGGCTGGATAACTGGGACGAGAATAAACCCGCAGGGATTGGCGGTAAGCTGGTGATCATTCAGCAGCAGGCAGGTGATACCGGTTTTGAATTTATAAAGCCAAACAATGAGAACACATTTACTTATGTTGACAGTAGCTGGCTGGAAACGCGTAACAACGGTGTGATGAATATCGGACAAATTGTCTTGTCCGGGCCAAGTATAGATCGCTTTATCCGTAAATACGGTATTGATGTTAAAAACGATTTAATTGTTTGTGCTCAAGGTGGCAAAGAGGGTGCTAATGGCGCCTACATGAACCAGGGGCGTTGCTGGTTTACCTTCAGTTACTGGGGTGTTAGCCAGAAAAACATCGCGGTATTAAACGGCAATAACAAATATTTGTTTGATCAGCTTGGTGCTGAATACTTCACCAGCGAAAAGCTGGCGGGCAACAACCCAAGCCCGCTTGTGCACAAGCAAGTTAGCAGCGTGAAAGATTTAAGGGTGGATAACACTGCACTTTATGCCTCTGTAGAAGATGTGATTAATGCACTGCCCCTAACAGACGCACCCGATAACGGTGATAGCGTTATGCTTTGGGATGCGCGTAACCTGCCCCAGTACAGTGCTGGTCAGTTCAGGTGGAATGGTAATGCTATTGAGGCGACAGTCGCCGATGGCAAGTTGGGTTTCCAGAATAATGCCCCTCGTCAAAGCCACCCGCGCGGTGCATTAAACCTTGAATTTACCAACATGTTGGATGGTGTAACCGGCCTGTATTACGACAAAGCCACGATCGAAAATATTGTTAGAGGTGGCTTAACCCCTAAAGGCGAGGGCTTTGTTTCTGGAGGCGCCAATAAAGATTATAAATTAGTGCAGGCAGGAAACGCTTATCAGGAAGGTGACACGGTAATTCACTACTGTGAGACTTCCATGCGTGCGGGTGTAACCATTCTTGCGACGGCGGTTATTTTAGGGATTCCGAGCCGTTTATATGACTCCGCCATGATTGAATGGAACTCCCTGACAACGGGCACCAAAGACAGGAATGGGTATGAGGTACTGCCAGAAAATTCACCCTGGAATACCGAGCCATTATCTGCCCCCGTTAAAATTTATGGCAAGGACAGTGGCGGAGCCAACAACGTAGATCCGCGTTCTGCGGCTGGTTGGGCAACTGCCAAAGATGAAGATGTTGAGGTTATTCTTGGCAGCTTGGAAGAAGCTCCACTGATCGTTGATGCGTTTGCAAAGCACGCCAATTTAATCCCCAAAGAAGACAGAGCGTATAAAGCACTAATCCAGCAGGGCGGAAATAGCGGTGGCTCTGATTCTGGCGGTGGTTCGGCTGCTTTGCCCTCAAACCCCTGTGGTGGTTAATACAACGTTAGGGTGGCGTAATGAGAAGAATACTGTTGATTTTGAGTTTGCTGACGGTCGGTTCTGTCGCGATAGCTGCTGAGCCAGTTACCGATAAGGAAGAAGACAACAACGTCGTAACATTGCGTTTAAAAATGAATAGCTCGTCTAATTCGGCGCAAGCGTCACCAATAAACTCGCGTTTAAAATTTAAAGGTAGAGGCCCGACTTGCCTCTGTGCTGATGGTTTAAGTGAAAAAGACATACTAGAACAGCAACTCATAAGACAGAGCAAAAAGAATTAGGGGTTTGGCTTGATGAAACGCATATTTGGAAAAACGTTAGCACTGGTGATCGCGCTGTTTGCAGTATCCGTGTTGTTGGTAAACGTGACGCAGCAACTGGATAATAAAGATGTCTGGGGCAGCGAAGTATTGATAGACATAAGCGATGGGTTGCAAAAAGTGTCGCCAATTCCATTGGCTAATGCGTGTGGGTTGGGAGCGTCCAGCTGCTTCCGGTGTCATAACGGCCGCCGCGCTGAATTGCCAGGGGGTGACGAGGATTCACCATGGCACGTCGATCATGAGAAAGTGAACTACTCATGTGCAGGTTGCCACAATGGCAATCCGCGTATTTTGAAGCAGGCCATAGCTCACAAAAACCTGATCGCTGATCCAGTGGCTCACCCTGAAGCAAGTTGCAGCAGCTGTCACGGCGATGACGCCGCCGCTAAAAGTAAAGTTTATTCAGAAAAACATCCAAATTCAGGGAAAGAGGCGACACTGTGAAATTGTTAAAACATACCATTAGCGCGGCCGTTTTGTATGCAGCCAGCAGCGCCAGTTTTGCCGGTCCTGTTATAGAGTTCGGTGAGGAAGGATTTTTGGAAATCGGCTATTCCTTGCAGCTCTGGTCACAGTACCGTGACTTTACTTCCGCCAATCATGACGGTGCCGGTAATGATATTTTCTTACGCCGTAACCGTATTACTTTAATGGGCCAGCAAAGCGATGTCGTTGGCTTTTATGCACAGCTAGAAGCGGGCGGCGACAGCCGCGCTGGCAATGACGACAAACCGGTTTCTTACCGTGATGCTTACATCACCCTGGATTTTACCGATGCCACGCGGTTTATCGTTGGTCGTTTTAAAAATACCTTTACCCGTGAAAACCTGGAGGCTTGTTTAGAGCCGCTAACCCTGGATCGGGCCGATGCCTCGTATTCACCTTTTGGAGGCACGCGTGATACAGGTGCTGCGATGTGGGGTAATCTGGGTGACTCTGCTGCATTTCAGTATCGTGTCATGGTAGCCGATGGCCGTGAAGGTGACGATGTTGCCAGGAACTCCCCGCGCATAACCACCCGTGTTCACTGGAGCGGGTTAGATCCGGAGTATGATTATGGCTACCGTGGTACGTATCTGGGTACACGCCGTATATTAACCTTTGGCGCGTCGTATGATTACCAGGCCGATGCGGCTTATGCAGATTACACTAATTTATCTGACATTAAAGATTACAAAGCCTGGACGGTAGATGGCTTCTTTGAATATCCGCTAGAGAGCGGTACCTACACGGTGTCGGCCGCTTATTATAACTACGGTTTAGGTAATGCCATTAACAAGAATCCAGACCCTACGTTGCCGGCTAACACAGAGTTGGAAGGTTTTTATGTGAAGGCCGGGTATTTGTTTCCACAACCGGTTGGCATTGGACGTTTACAGTTATTTGCCCGCCACGATGGTAATGATTACAACCTGACCGGTGGGGAGTTGGATCGAAAAATAAACAGTGCGGGGGCAAATTATTATATAAACGGCCAACGTTTAAAACTAACTGCAGAATACCAGCATGTAGGATTTGATAATCCCGATCCCAATAACCGGGCGCTGCAAGATTACAATCAGTTTACCCTCGGTTTCCAGTTTATTCTATAACAAGGTGTCAGGAGATAATGGTGGTAGCGAGTGATTCCTCTCGCGCATTCAGGGCTGCTGATGGCAGCCCTTTAGCGTGGACAAAACCGATTGTCTTATTGCTGCTGGCAGTTGCAGTTTCTGCTGTTTATTTGTATCTGGACAGCCGTTTTATCTATCTCTTGGTGTATGGCTGGTTTGGTATTATTTACGGCATTTTTTTACAGTATGGTCGGTTTTGTATGGCCTCGGCGGTGCGTGATTTATTCGCTGTCGGTGTGCCCCGCATGGCTGTAGGTGTACTTATTGCGGTTGTTTTATACGCGGTAATTTCTGCCTTTGTTCAAGAGTCCGGGGTCAATACTTTTCGCCCACATCCGCTGGGTTGGCATGTGCTGGCTGGCGGGACGCTGTTCGGCCTGGGCATGGTGCTGGCGGGTGGGTGTGCCTCCAGCACACTGTATAAAACCGGTGAGGGTAATCTTGGCAGTATTCTGGTGCTGTTCTCAATTTCGTTTTCGCAGGCATGGTTAGTCAGTACCGATTGGTTCAGTAACTGGGTGCCCCAGGCCTGGACGGTGGCAACAGAGGCGGAAGCAATTGTTTTATCAGATGAGATAAGTTTGGCTATCGGGTGGTTTGACCAGTTTACTGTTGGGTATTTATGGCAGTTAACAGGTACCACTGCGACTGAGTTTCTGGGTTTGCCAGCAAATCTGCTGGGCTACCTGGCAGGCAATACATTGATGGTGGCTGTGGTGCCTACGGTTATTTTGTTGGCGCTTCTGTACCGCTACAACTATCGGACCATGTATGTGCGCCAGCACCCGGCGAAAGCCACATCTTTAGCCTATGAGCTAAAGGGTGTGTGGTCGATGATCATCCAGTCCAAAAACACTGCCATTGCAGGCATTGGCCTGGCGGTATTTGCCGGCTTACAAATGTTTGTTACCGGCGAACTGCGCGAATACTACAATATTTTCAATTTTGGTGAGTTGTTGGCCGCAATGAACTATGAGAATGGGTTGTCTATTCAAGACACTGTGTTTGACCCGGGCTATTGGTATATCACCACTCAAGAGACCCAATGGGCAGGTTGGGCGATGGAGAAGGCCGGTATGGATATGAACAGTAACCTGTTTTTTGGGGTAGAAAATGGCTTGCCAAATCCGTTGCTGAACGCGCCGGGCATGATGTCGGTTGGTATTATTTTAGGCGCTGCAGTTATTGCTATCGCTCGTAAAGAGTTTAAGTGGAAATCGCCTAATACCGAGACGGCTATTCTGGCGATTGTCGGTGGTATACTTATGGGCTTTGGTGCCCGTATTGGTATGGGTTGTAACATCGGCGCTTTTTTTGCCACTGTCACCAACGGCGATGTGAGTGGTTGGGTGTTTTTATTGGGTATGACGGTGGGCGGCTACTTGTCTGTTAAAGCCTTAAAAACATGGATTGACTGGCGTCTGGCAAAAGCAGATTTTGATTTTTAAGAGGGTAATAAATAGTGGCTATGAAATTAAAAGAAACCGTTAAGTTTGAAAAATTGGAAGACGGCAAGTTTCAGTTAGATGTGCGTAGCTACGTATGCCCACACGTGCAAATTTATGCCGAAAAAGCACTAAAAAAAATTGGTACCGGGAATGAGTTAACGATTGTTTTTGATAACCCGTCTTCCGGTGAATCCATTCGTTATTTATGCGCGAATAACGGCGATGAAATTCTACAAGATACTGAAAGTGCCGGTACTTTCACCTGGAAAATCCGTAAGGCATAGATGCAGGCAAAACCCACCTTATTGGTCTTGTCGGCCGCACTCGTGGCCGTTATTTTTTTGATATCAGGGTATTTTGGGTACCGGTATTATTCCCTTAATCAAACGTCTTTCCTCGATCAGCACTGGCAAAAACCCATGCTGCCTCAGGGTGTGCCACCTGCACATTTTTCTGAACTGGAAGCATCGCTAAGTCCGGAAGCTTGTGGTCAGTGTCACCAGCAACAATATGCAGACTGGCAGCAAAGCCTGCACAGTAAAACCATGCAAGCCGGAATTTTATGGCAACTGCGTTTAATGCCCCAAAATGAAGCTAATAAATGTCTCGACTGCCATGCGCCTCTGGCTGAGCAAAAAGCTTTGGTGGCAGTTGAGCAGGATTGGCCGAACGCTCCGACAGCTCAGTTGCCTGGTTATGTAAGTGCGGATTTAGCGCGTCAGGGAATCGTCTGTGCCGCTTGCCATGTGCGCAATCATAAGCGCTTTGGGCCAGAGCCTTCTACCACAGACGCACAAAAAGCTATGGGGAATACAGCCCACAATGGCTTTGTAGTGCAGCCAGAGTTTGAGCGCAGTGAGTTTTGTGCTGGCTGCCATCAATTCGCTGAGGACAGCCCTCGTACGGCAGGAAAACTGCGAGAGAACACCTACCAGGAGTGGTTGGCCAGCCCTTATTCCGGGCAGGGTGTGCAATGTCAAAGCTGCCATATGCCCGATCGACGGCACCAATGGCAGGGCATTCATTACCCGGCTATGGTTGAACAGGCGGTGAGCACAGAATTGAGCCTGCAAAACAATCGGGTAATCGCCAAGGTGACTAATACTGGCGCTGGCCATTTATTCCCGACTTATATGGTACCTAAAATTCACGTACAACTGGTGCTAGTATCTCCGCAAGGTGAGCGATTGCTAACAGAAAGGATAATCGGCTGGCAGGTAAGCGCAGACTTGTTAACGGAAGAGTACGATACCCGCATTGCGCCCAATGAAAGTCTGGATCTGGTTTTTGATCTGGCTGAAGAGCCAGGCGCCAAGCTTGTCGAAAAAGGCCTGGAAACCAACGTTGAATTGCGGTTTGTAGTGGCGCCAGCCGAACATTATGAGCGTATATTCAGGAACTCTCTGAGCTACGCAAGCCAGTTGGATGAAGCAACGTTAGCCTTACTAACCAAAGCTTATCGCAATGCTCAGCGAACCCGCTACTCCATGCTTATGAACACATTAATCTTAAATTGAGCTCATTCGCGCTCTTTGGGATTAGCCGGGTAGCCCGCATTCAGGAAAAAGTTTTTATCTATCAGCTATTACCTGCACTTGTATACCCTATACTGCACGTAAATCTTAAGGGAAAGGCGTGTGCCTTTAATAAGCCATAGTAGGGAGAAAGACATGGAACTACCTGTCGCGATTCAGCGAGCCCTCGGAGAATCTGCCGCGGATGTGTCGCTGCGAGCGGCAAACCAGGCGGGCAAGCGAGAGTTGCTGAGAATGGTTTTGCTGAGTGACAGTGAGGGAAGCTTCCAGGCAATTTGTGGCAAGCACGATCTGATCGATCTGGATCAACTGAACAAGCAGCTTGGGCGGAACCTGAAGCTGATGAAACGCAGGGAGCAGATTCGGGCAATTGAACGTGCTGGTTTGCGAGAACTCCCTGCATTGCCTTCGCTTACCGGATGGCCAACCGTTATTGATAGCCGGGTAAAGGAACTGCCGGCGGTTGCCCTGGAGCTGGAAGAGCAACATCTGACCATGGTTATACCCGCTGCAGACTTCAAAATATTAACTGCCAAGGCACAGTGGCTCTCCTTTGCGGTTGATTCCGAAGCCATAGTCGTCAATCTGGATGATCGTGATAAAGACCGGGATCAGTTTCATGCTGCCATCAAACGGTTTACCGGTTTGCGTATACAGCAGCGTCTTGAAGATACTCTGGAACTACCACCGCTACCTGAAACCGCACAACGTATCATTCATTTGCGAGTTAACCCGAATGGCGTGATGGGTGATCTGGTCGATATTGTCGAAAGTGATCCCAGCCTGGCTGCCCAAGTAGTGAGCTGGGCTTCATCGTCGTTTTATGCGGCTGCCGGGCAGGTGCGCTCAGTACACGATGCCGTGTCCAGAGTGCTGGGATTTGATCTGGTGATGAATCTGGCCATGGGGCTTTCGCTGGGGCGTGCGCTGAAGCAGCCACAAGATCATCCGGATGGTTATGTAGATTACTGGCAACAAGCAATCTGGCAGGCACAATCAGCGGGCATTCTGGCCAGCATGATGCCGCGCGGCGAGCGCCCACTTTTTGGGCTTGCCTATCTGTCAGGGCTGCTGCACAACTTTGGTTATCTGGTGCTGGCCCAGGTGTTTCCGCCACATTTCAAGCTGGTTTGTCGTTCGCTGGAGGTAAATTCGCAGGTAGATTCATCAGTCACAGAGCACTATCTGCTGGGCATTACCCGTGAACAGATTGCGGCCCAGCTGATGGATAATTGGGGCATGCCCGATGAGGTCACGCTGGCTATCCGCTATCAGAAGAATCCGGATTATGAGGGCCCCTATAAAACCTACGCCAGGCTGCTGTGGCTTGGTCGACAACTGCTGACGAGCAGGGGCGTTGCTTTGGGAGCCGGAGAAACGATAAGTCAGGCGATTTATGATGAGCTCAGGCTTGACCGGAAACAGGTAGAAGAGCAATTCGATGATCTGATCAACAGCAAAGACAGTATTATGGCTATGGCTGGCATGATGAACCAGTAGGCCATAGCTTTTAAAAAAATCTTCGCATCAAAAAAACCGGCCAAAAGGCCGGCAAGTTACCGCTTATTGCAGAGTCAAACCTATCAGGAGAGAGAAACAACTCAGGGCGGCTGTTGTCGCAGATATCACCATCGCCCTGTTACTACTTTAGGTCAGGAATTGAAGAATAAAAGTCAATAGCTGAGTCGCTTAAAGAATGAGACTGGAGTCAACTTTTAAATTGATTGATAGCCATTGATTTATAAAAGGAAAAGACCGAGTTATCGGTGTGCTCTATTACAAAACATTACAAACGCATACAAAAAAACACAAAAATTAAGCCACAAACTGATGGTGACGGATAGCTGTTGCTGCGCGTCTGATTGCGTCTGCATGCATTTTCTCAATCTCGAATCGTTCCTTATCCATTTTTGCCAAGAAGCGGGCCTCGGTATCCAGTCGAGCCTGATGCGTAGGCATGTGTTGTAACTTTTCAGATACCTCAAAAAATATTCGGTAAGGTGCCTGATCCAGTAGTTCGGGAGCGACATGGTCAAGCAGCCCCTTAATGCGCAGGCAGGCTTCGGAATACTCCACTTGATCGGCTTCTACAGCCATGGCAATGATACGAATGCTTTCAATCATGCTGTCCCGCCGATTTTTCTGGAACGTTTCGGCTTTCTCTGCTTTATGTCGAGCTTCACGTAAATTCTTTGTCTGGTGGCTTATAACAACTAGCAGACAGGCGATAATAACCAGGCCCCCAAGAATAAGGGACCACTCTAGCCACTGGGGCATTCTTCTCTCCTTTTGCCGAATGAGTCTTGTTGCGAAGTATGATTTTCGCTGGTGTTCAGACTATCAGAAAACGGGTAAGGAGGGCTGTTGATACTGTGGTTAAATTTTATATGAAAAAGGCCAGTCCGAAGACTGGCCTTGATATCGGAGATAGAGTTACTGCTCCGCAGGGAGATCTTTTACGGGGTTGGTTATGAAGTTGAGGTATGTGCCGCCGACTGGTATCTGCAATGGCAGGTCGATCTTCAGGCCTAACGGCCTAGCTTGAACCATAATATCTACCACGTTCGTATTGCGCTGTTCGATCTGCATGCGACCATCATCAAAAAAGGTAACGTCGCCCACAAGATCAAAGTAGAAGGGTCTTCCATAAAGATCATGAGGGCCGTTGGCCGTAATTTCCATTTCCGGAGCATCCAGCATCAACTCTGCTCGTGTTTTGAATACAGGCTGTCCATTATCACCCGTTAGAATTGCGCCTTTTATAAGCTGGTTGCGAGGACAGTTGTTTTGACCTGCGCAGCTTGGATCCTCTGAGTAGCGCATGCGAATTATTTGGGTGTTTGTTGGAACCTCGGCTTCAAGAATACCGAGGTCTACGTATGTGTTCACTGAGGTTGTTGCCAATAGGGTCGGATACAGATTGACGAGAACCCCTTCCTGTTCTTGTCCTGTTACTGGGTCCGTCCATATTCCTGGCCCTACCACCTCAGTGTTCAGTGCATAGGTTTGATAGATGAACTTATCTTTAGGGCAAGATTTATTGTTTTTACACCCGACTTGAGCGGGAACCTGGCTTTCAATTCCGAGTGCCGTGAGTTTAGCTTTATTGTTTACGACTCCCAGTTTTGTTGAGTTCGCCGAAGGTAACCAGCCGCTCACCTGAGTGCTATCTGTAACTTCTGCAGGATCTCTATACTCATGAGCAAACGGCTCAAGGCAGTTGGCATTATCGTTCGAGCTACAGTCAATACGGAAGTTGGAGTTGGTGTCACGAATTGGCAAGTTCCGTAATGCTGTAAATACCGAGTCCTGAGCAGCTACACCTTTAAAGTAGATGATCATCGAGTTGTCGTTATTACCACCACCATTCAGCCCTTCAAGCAAATCTGTTTTTAACTGAAGATTGTTTGCACCACAGATTGATGTTGGCGTAGCGTTAGCGCAATCCAGTACCTGCCGGTTCACTTTCATGGTATAGCGGTAAAATGCATTCTGTTCCCACGGCTCATCCGGGAAGAAACGAACACGTTGGTTATTTTTCTCCAGACGTCCAGATACTGTTTTGATTGGTGTTTTATCTGTGTTTACCTTCTCTACGATGAATGTTCCCGGGTTAATGGAGCCCAGCTTCATTGACTGGGAAAATACTACGGTGATTGGTCGGTCTTCAGGCATTTCCGATACAGGAAGTACATCGCCAGCCTGGCCGCCAGATGTGGCATCCCAGCACTGTCCATGAGTGCCATTGGCAAGATCTATATCGTCTTCCGTGGTTTCGCAGGGGAACCCGGGATAGGTTGTTAGCGCAAGGGGAGGGGCTTGAGATACCGATGGCGCTGCGCTATCTATCGGGTCAAGGCGAAACGTAAGGTCGTCTATCTGCGCCTTGTTTCCCGCAAGGTCAGTTACGTTGCCAGCAGACACCAGATAGTCAACGCTGTGCTTTAAACCACCCTTGGGATTCAGAGTCAGGGCCGTTCCATCCAGGTTGGTTTGTGGTTCCTCTACAGGTTGGCCATTTGCATACAAGGTGACATTGTTCGCTAATGAAGCCGGATCAAGAGGCTCATCAAAAAACAGAATTACAGGGTCACCCGGTCGTTGCATGGACTGTCGTGTGTCTGGAATGGCATCAGCAGCACCGGGCGTCCAGCTCACAAGCTTGGGCCCGATAACATCTCGCCCATCCAGCCATTCATCTTCAGCGTCCAGAGCTGAATTTTCATCAGTAGCTGCTTCAAGATGGAACGCTATGGTGGAGTCGGTGTATTCCTGGCCAAGCAAGTTTGGCTCCACCATTCCTATGGCGTCAATGGTCAAGACACCATCCTTAACGATCGCTATACCCCTTAACTCAACGCCCATTAAATCCTGAGACAGAGCAGCGTTTGGCTGGGCTTCTGCAGTGTTCATGGAGACATCCATAAACAGGGTAATTTGCCTTGGCGCGTTGATATCGTCGGTGTAGGCGTTTGGGCTCAAGTAGCCAGATGCATCTGAAAGCATCGTTACCTTAATATCCCCGGTTGTCTGCAGAGCGCCAGTTGGCTCGCCGGATCGCACAGCTTCTGTTACAGGAACAACACCGCCAACCAACACATCCAGGCTGGTGCTTCTCAGAATACTGCCTTTGGCAATGCGAAGAGGTAGAGCCTCATCGGCACTAAACGCTGGTGCGAACGCCAGCTCTGCGAAAAGATCACCCGTTTGTTGTGATGGGCCTGCTACGCCTTGAAGTACGGAATTCAGAGTTACGCCATTGATGATTTGATCATTCAGAATGGAGCGAACGATATTCTGCTCAGATGCGCCACTGGCAAGGCCTGAATCCACGGCACTTTGTTTTAAAATAACAGTAGGGCCAGTGTTTCTTGGTGTATAGCTAAATGCTTCAGTTAGGCGACTCTCAGTGGAAGCATCCAGAATGCTCGCCAGATTTGTGAGTTTCAGAGTGTAGGTTTCACCGCTGTTTAGTATGTCGTCCTTGCTCCCGCATAACTGCGGATCGCTGGTCACACAAGGGTCAACGGTAATCCGGTTGCCTTTGACCAGTACCGTGGCTGGCACTGGCTGGTCATTTTTATCCAGAAGCTCGATCGAGCCACCGAGTTTCTTCCAGTCTGGATGCACGGGTTGGGTCATAGCCAGGCGGAAGGTTGAAAAGTTCATCGCCTTGAAGCTGGCATCAGTTTCATTATCTGCAGCCGGAACCTGCCAGGCGACGGAAAAGTTATCGGCAGTTCTGGCCAGCTCAGCAACGCCGGAAAAACTTGCTCGGGTGCTAAATTTGATACCCCCATCGCCTACGGACACAGGAGTGTCGATGAAGCGATTCCCCTCGGCCAAAAGAGGTTCACTGAAGGTAATTGAGTAATTGGCAGAAGGAGCCAGACTGTCATTGGGCGATAAGGTCAGGCTTTTTCCACCGTCTACTTTGGTAACGGTAAGTGGCAGGCTTGTCCCATCTGCAGCAAGCTGTATTTTGTTCTGCAGGTCTGCTTCATCTTCGGTGATTGCGTTCGTGAAACGAAGAACCAGATCGGCTTTTGGGCTGACACCAATCTGATCGTGCGCCGGGTAGGAATAAACAACGGAACCCGGTGTGGTTTTCGCGCGAACAGTTTGTTCATCACCGCCACAGGCTGCGAGTAAAAGGGCGGGAACCAGTGCCAACGTCTTATAATACTTCATGGCTGAACCTCTCCTTAAAACTTCAAAATGATAGAACCACTGAATACGTGTACATCCCCATCGGCGGTCACTTTGGTTTCCGTGTTGTCATAGGCAACCAGAGTAAAGTCCCGCTTTTGCAATTGCTGGTACTGGTAGCCAAAATCAAGGCGAACAGGGTAGGCAAGAATACGGGTTCGATCGTAGGTTGCGCTCAGCCCCAGGCCAACGATGATTTTGTCTGTGTCCAGATAGTTGATTTCAGGGTTACGAGTAGACTTCAGAGGGGATACCTCATAGGCAACACCGCCCCGGAATGCGAAGTTTTTGTTCAGTTCATATTCACCGCCAAGTCGCGGAATGATGATGTCATCAAACTGAATATGGCTGCCAGCGACCGACTGCTGATCCTTGATGGAATCGCCCGCAAACTCCTTTTCAAGTTGTGACCAGTTCTGTTGCTCGATGCTACCGCCCACGCGCCAGCCATCACCCTGATATTGGGTGGCGATCGCAAACGTTTCTGGCTGGAATGAGTCGATCGTTGACACCGCCAGGCTGAGGCCGGGGTCCGGGATCGTCTGTTTTACGATGATGTTTGAGTCGATGGTTGTCGACGCAGATGATTTGGTCCGGTAGGTCAGAGCTGTTTCCCAGCCATTTAAGAAGCAATCACTGTCCGGGCAAAAGGTGCTTCCCAAATCAATGTTGGTTGAGAGAATGCTTTTCAGGGAAGGTTCGGCGTTCACGGACAGCCGTTCGCGGCTGGTTTCACCACCCAGAGTGGAAACAGCATCAAGCTTTGCCGTTGCTTCCAGAGTAACCCGCACAGATGCACCAAAAGAAATGCCTCTCCAGATTTGAGTAGCACCACCAACGTTCAGGAACAATGGCTCTCTGTCGTATTGCAAAAACTGCCCGTCTTCCGATGTTTCTGAATTAAAGGCGAGCATTTCTTTGCCGTATTTTTCTACGCCGGCAATAAATCCAAGATAAATCGGGTGATTAAAACGTGTCAGCGATCCGAGATTGGTTTTCATACCAATCAGAACATGTTGGCTCGGAGTGCTTGATAGTACATCGCCATTGGCGTTGGGGTTTTTTGAGCGTAACTCCTGCTCGGCATGAAGAATACCTGTGGTTAGCTCCCCTCGCGGATCCTTTGTCAGGTAAGCCGGATTGTAATAAGTAGCGGACACCTGATCGTTAAACATGGATAAGGATTGGGCAGTTGCGACATCTATTGGCATAACACCATAAGTGGTGCCAAGATTTCCCATACTGGCTGAGACTGAAAAGGACAAGCCGGTAGAAACGGCAGCAACTGCGAGGGACATGGCCCGTACTGAAAACCGGGAGGTGGAAATCATTGATAAGCTCCATTATGTCATTGTTTTTACTTCAGCCGTAATTCAGGCACCCAAAATACGGCTGTGTATTATTTATAGATAAGTGTATGGGGCTTGTCCTTTTGGGACGTTGGCGCTTTTGACAAAATGGTGTGTCGAAATGACCATGCATTGCAGGGTTTAACAACAAAGCTTTTTTAATACAGTAGGTTACCGGGCATATTACGGTATTGTTCGTTTTGCGAACAAGCTAACGATTTAACATTATTTAATACGAGCGCCTTGGCCGCTTTCGTTAGTGTGGCGGGAGGCGTCTGCATTTGCCTGCTCGATGACAGCCAGTTTTCGCATCGCAATTGTTCCGAACACTGGTCCGATAGCCAGCACGCCGAAGGCCGCAGCCCAACCGAAGTGCGTATGCACAATGGGTATCAGCCACAGTGTTGGTACGGTCAGAATGTAACCAATAGCCAGTTGCAAGGTCAGCGCGGTGCCGACATAACGCTGGTCACCCAGTTCAGTAATGACTGTTGAGAACAGGGCAGAGTCGGCCACCACCCAGAATCCCCAAATTAGCCCAATCAGGAGAATCAGCGGCCAGAGTGTTCCCGGTAGCCAGCCGATGAGCAGAGCACAAGTACCCGATACGATCATAGCCAGCGAGGTGGCGTGACCACGCCCCCAGCGATCGCCAAGAATACCACCAACCCAACAGCCGACTGCGCCGATACCGATTACCGCAAATGTGACTAAGGCGGCAACCGTTAGGGGTGCATTGAAAGCCTGGCCGGTAAGCACATCGCCATAAAATACAGAAAACCAGGCCCACATGGCGTAAAGCTCCCACATATGGCCGCAATAGCCGATCGAGGCGAGCAGCACCGGACGATCGGAAAAAGCCTTCCAGGCTTTGGATGGGTTGAACGACGCTCGTGGGAATGTGAATGGGCCATCGCTGCCGAAGAATTCAGCGATTAAACCGCCAACCAGAGATAATACGGACGTGGTGACCAGCACGATACGCCAGTCCAGGCCGCCTAATCCATTGACCAGATGAGGCGTTGCTGAGCCAAGGGTCAGGGCGCCAACCATAATCCCCAGTGCGGTGCCGCGTTTGGCCTTGAACCAGGTTGCCATGACTTTCATTGCGGGCGGGTAGACGAACGCTAAGCCACAGCCAGTCACTGCACGCAGCCCAATCGCCACGGGGATGCCCGGATTGGTCAGTAAAAGGATATTGGCGAGCGCCGCCAGGCTGGCGCCGTATAGCATAAGCCGACGCGGTGGCACCCGATCGGCGATATTAAAAATTGCGGATAAAAGCGCTCCGGCGACAAAACCAAGCTGCACGGCAATCGTCATCCACGCGGCTGCACTCGACGACAACGACCATGAATCGCGCAGTTGCGGTACCACCGCTGTAGCGGAGAACCAGGTGGTCATACCCAGCAGCATGGCGCTGGCGAGTATCGCTAGTGCTGACCAGCGGCCGTCCGGATCGCGGACAGCCGCACTGGGTTTCGTCAAAGCCGGAGTCACCGTGGTAGTGGCGTCGTATAGGTTACAGCTTCCCCGGAAACACAGACCTCACCCTTCTGGTTCTCGACGGTCGTGCGAATGGTGCAGAATGGCTTGTCTTCACGCACGGTAAGTATTTCAACGCGTCCGGTGATGGTGTCGCCAAGATAAACGGGTTTGGAAAATTTCCAGTCAACGCTGAGGAACACAGTTCCCGGCCCAGGCAAATCCTCAGCGACGACGGCATTCAGGATCCCGGTTGTTACTCCACCCTGCACGATCAATCCGCCAAAACGGGATTTTTCTGCAGCTTCCCGATCGACATGCAATGGGTTCTTATCACCACTCATTTCTGTGAACAGCTCGATATGGCGTTCGGTAATGTCCAGCGTGCGCTCGGCGATATCGCCTACGCTCGGCATAGGGTGGCGGGCATCGATCCAACCATTTATTTTTTCTGCTTCAGTGCTCATGATTTATTCCTTTCGATAATAACTGCGTAGCCCTGGCCTCCGCCTCCACACAGACAGGCAAGTGCGTAACGACCATTACGTCGCTTAAGTTCGCGTGCTGCCGTCAGGAGTAGACGTAAACCAGTGCCGCCCAATGGATGGCCGAGCGCGATCGCTCCGCCATTAACGTTAACCTGTTCACCCGACAGGCCAAGTTCTCGACACGAAGCAATCACTACGGCAGCGAAAGCCTCGTTGATTTCTAAAACATCGATATCTGCCAGGCTCAACTGTGCCCGTGCCAAGGCCATTTCGATCGCCCGTGCCGGTTTGAGGTGCAGGGTGTTATCCGGCCCGGCAATTTCAGCGAACGACACGATTCGCCCCAGTGGTTCAATGCCTGCAGCATCGGCTACCCGTTGAGAGCACACCAGTCCCACCGACGCGCCATCACTCATCTGTGAAGCGCTGGCTGCGGTGATCGAGCCGGTCTCGGTGAAAGCCGGTTTGAGCTTCGCCAGTTTCTCGATACTGGTGTCGGCACGAATTCCTTCGTCGGCCTCAAGTGTTATTCCGCCTGCCATGATTGGAGCAATCTCTCCGGCCAGGAAGCCGGAATCGGTTGCCGCAACGGCGCGCTGATGGGAGGCGACCGAATAGGCATCCTGGGCGGCTCGATCAATGGATAACTCCAGATTGGCCCGTTCGGACAGTTCACCCATTCCCTCGTCGGTCAGTGAGCACCACAAGCCGTCTTTGATCATAACGTCGGTGAACTCGAGTGGACCGGGGCGCTTGCTGGCCTGACGCATGAGCCGGGCATGGGGTGCCTGGCTCATGGAATCGCCGCCGCCAACGATATAGCGTTCACCTTCGCCGAGCTGAATTCGCCTTGCTGCATCAACGACACTTGCCAGGCCGGCAATGCAGACGTTGTTGAGTGTCATGGCCGGCACTTGCCAGTCGACACCCGCTGCAGCCGCTGCCAGGCGTGCTGGGTTCTGGCCTTGACCCGCCTGCAACACACTGCCGAGCAGTACGGCATCGGCATGAACAAAGTCTTTATGTTTTGCCAGCAAGTGACGGATAGCATGGGCAGTCAGATCTCGGGCAGAGACGTCGCGCAACGCGCCCAAATAGCGACCAAAAGGTGTCCGGATGCCATCAAGCAACACCGGAATATGCTGCGTGCTCATAATGAACCTTCCTTGACGGTACGAAATTTCGGTAGCGTCACGTTGCCCTGAGCCTCAAAAACCACCTCGACCGTCTGGCCAATAAGTGGCTCATCAGGACTACGGTTAATGACGTTTGACAGCATGCGCGGACCTTCCTCAAGATCGACCAGCGCGACGATATAGGGCGCATCATCAATAAAAGCGGGATGGCCTGGCTTATAAACACCAATAAACGATGCGATCACTCCACGGCCACTGGCTTCATGCCATTCAAGCTTTGCTGACCAGCAATAAGGGCAACGCTGGCGTGGATAAAACACGCTGCGCTCGCAATCCTGGCAACGCTGCACGATCAGTTGTCCCTGGCTCGTTGCATCCCAGAAAGGCTGTGAAACACGGGTTGGATGTGGCCCTGGTTTGGTGAGAGTTTTTTGGCTCATTTTGATCCCTTTCCTCGTAGTACGAGTGCTACTGCTTCACTTAAGGTCGCGCCGTTACCAGTTACCAGTGCATGCTCGGCATTAGCAATCTGCCGGTCTGGTGTATTGCCGCGCAGTTGGCGCACTGCTTCGATGATGTGTGACATGCCACCGGCCAGATCTGCCTGGCCACAAGACAGTTGTCCACCGTGGGTATTCATGGGCAAGTCGCCTTCCGGGCTGAAGTCGTGTTCAGTCAGCCAACGCCCGCCTTCACCCGGCTTACAGAACCCTGCATCTTCGGCCGTCACCGGCAGCATGATGCTGTAGCAGTCGTAGAACGACAGCAGATCGATGTCTTTGGCGCCGACACCAGCCTGCTTATAGGCATTCGCAATCGATGGTTTAAGTGGGCCGCTCGTCAGACTCGGCGCTCCGGAGATAGCGCGATGAGTGACTTTCTCTCCCGCACCGGCAATCTCAACTAACGGTTGCTGCAGCATACGGGCGCGCTTCGTCGATGTAACAATGAATGCGGCGCCGCCGGCACAAGGCATCACGATTTCTAACAGGCGCAGTGGCGACGTCACCATCGGTGAATCGAGCACATCTTTAACAGTAAGGTGCTTGCCATGAAAGATCGCGTTCGGGTTTCGCTGGGCGTTCTTGCGCTGCGCAACTACGCCAGTGGCCAGTTGTTCACTGGTGGTGCCGTAGGCGTGCATGTGTGCCTGAGCGATCATGGCGTAGGAGGCATTCGCCCCGGACGCACCAAAAGGGGTATCGAACTCGCGGATTGGGTTCCGGTTGGGTGAGCGTGGCATTTCAGCTTCGCGGGTGTTGGCAAGAACGCATAACACGGTCTCACACATGCCGGAATTGATTGCCGCCGCTGCCCGCCAGGCCATACCGGCACCGCTGGCGCCGCCCAGGTCAACAACATTGCTCATGGACGGCTGCAAGCCCAGCTATTCTGCAACCGTTGCCGGCACGTGCTGGGGTGTTTCGCCAACCTGCGGGCCAACCAGCAGGCCGTCGATTGCGCCGGGCTCAAGGCCAGCATCCGCCAGGGCCTGCGCCGCC
>Ga0079223_10000191_pt1 | contig 26438 bp, 23 predicted proteins | sample Stecom2011_FD_75072 | JGI IMG/M metagenome (GOLD analysis project Ga0079223, IMG submission 75072) | Agricultural soil microbial communities from Utah to study Nitrogen management - Steer compost 2011 | ecosystem: Environmental > Terrestrial > Soil > Agricultural land | place: USA: Utah...
GGGGAACTGCAGCAGGTGTTGTTGTAGCAACTGGAATGAATACTGAACTTGGTAACATCTCTGCTCTGGCACAAGAAGCGGGAACCCAAAAACAAACAACTCCCATGGAAAGAAGACTCGACCAACTCGGGAAATGGCTTGTCTGGCTTACTCTTGCTGTTGCTCTTATTGTAGCTGTTTCAGGAATTGCAGCAGGACGGAATCTGAGAATGATGATCGAAATCGCTATTGCGCTGGCTGTGGCAGCAGTTCCTGAAGGTTTACCCATTGTTGCAACCGCAGCACTTGCACGGGGAATGTGGCGTATGGCAAAACGTAACGCATTAATCAGAAAATTGGCAGCTGTTGAAACACTGGGTGCTACAAGTGTAATCTGTACAGATAAAACCGGTACCCTTACTGAAAATCAGATGACATTGAAACGTATCATTTTGCCTGATGGTGATTATGAATTATCGGGTGAAGGGCTTACTACAAAAGGTAATTTCATATATAAAGGTGAAACAATCAATCCCTTATCAGACAATAACCTTGTAACTGCACTTGAAATCGGAATATTATGCAATGACGCAGAACTGGATAATCTGGAAAAACTTGAGGTCTCCGGAGATCCTATGGAGATCGCACTGCTGGTGGCCGGAGAAAAAGCTCAAATATCATTCGAAGAATTAAACAAAAAACAAAAAAGAGTAAAAGAAGAAGCGTTTGATCCGGAAATTAAAATGATGGCTACATTTCATGAATTGGAAAACAATCGGTATCGCGTAGCAGTAAAAGGTGCAACTTCAGCTGTTTTGCAGAATTGTACCAAAATCATTAGTTACGATAAAAGTAATTCAATGTCCGGTAATTTAGTGTTGAAATGGGAACAAAATTCAGATAATCTTGCCAATGAGGGGTTCCGGATACTTGCTCTTGCAGAAAAGTTTATTAACGATATCAATGCAGACCCTTACAACAAACTTACATTTATTGGCATAATAGGACTTGTCGACCCGCCTCGCCAGTCTGTACGCACAGCACTCCGTAAATGCCAGGAAGCAGGTATACGGGTAGTTATGGTAACTGGTGATCAGTCAATAACCGCCCGTAATGTCGGAAAAGCAGTAGGTCTTTTGAGTGCAGAAAATGGATCTGTTATTGAGGGAAATCAGATTCGCGCACCAGACAAAATGTCGCAGCAGGAAAGAGAAAAAGTTATTAATGCCGCGATTCTATCACGAGTGAGTCCGCAACAAAAACTTAATCTGATTGATCTGCATCGCCGCAACAACAAGGTTGTAGCAATGACAGGTGATGGTGTGAATGATGCACCTGCTCTCGAAAAAGCAGATATAGGAATTGCCATGGGCTGCCGGGGAACGGATGTAGCAAAAGAAGCTGCAGATATGGTTCTCCAGGATGATGCATTTTCAACAATTGTGGCAGCTGTTGAACAGGGAAGAGCTATTTTCACTAATATCAGGGCCTTTACAATCTATTTGCTCTCCGGAAATACAGGAGAGATTCTGGCAGTGGGAATAACTGCGATTTCCGGTTTTCCCATTCCTCTGTTACCATTACAGATTCTGTACATTAACGCAGTAAATGATACATTCCCGGCATTAGCACTGGGTATGGGGAAAGGTGCGCAAAACCTTATGAATCGGCCACCCCGTGATCCTGAGGAATCAATATTGACAATTCAAAGCTGGATTACCATTGTAATTTATGGGCTGATTATTGGTGCTACAATCCTGACAGCATATTTTCTTGCTGAACAAAAACTTGGATTTACACACGACCAGGCAAACACAGTCTCCTTTATTTCTCTGGGTTTCGCCCGACTATGGCATGTCTTCAATATGCGGCAGAATGATTCCGGTATTTTTCTCAATGAAATTACCAGAAACCGATTCCTGTGGGGTACACTGTTTTTGGGAAGCTTACTTCTGTTTATAGCCGTCTATCTGCCAGGGCTTTCTGATGCACTTGGTACACATGATCCTGGATTATCTGGATGGATTTTGATTCTGATTACCAGTCTGATACCTCTGGTGACAGGTCAGATATATAAATTGTCCAGAAAACTGATTCCGTAAAAAGCCTTATCATTGGACATGTAGAAGTTAGCATGTTTTTTCTACCTGCTGGAAATTGATACTAATAATATCAGAAAAGAATCGATACAGTTTTGCTTTTAACTATCTGCCCCGTTTAAGCCTTTCAGCAAGAAACAAGGGAAGGTGATTGTCATTTATTTTCTTCTGGGTAACCGTGTAATCATAAACGACTCTTGTTAACGATAACTCTTTTGAATCTGAATCGTAGATTGCATAACAGGACCTTGAATCAAAATCTCTTGGCTGTCCTACACTTCCTACATTTATAAGGTAATAATTATTCTCATTGATTTTTATACTATGCTCCGAATGAAGAATAATACGATCCTTTTCCTGTATCATTATAGAAGGCCAGTGTGTATGCCCGATAAAATTTATGTGGTAAACAAGACGGCTAAATGCCTCAAAAACTGTTTCTTCAGAATCCGGAAAAACATAAACCCAATCCTGAGGATTTGAAGGAGATGAATGCGTAAAAAACATATTGTCTTTTTCGACTGTTAAAGGCAGTGTTTCCAGAAATTTTATGGCATTTTCGGAAATATTCTGCTTGGTCCATTCCATGGCAGCAAATGCAAAATAGGTAAAGTTCTGGGTATCTATTTTTCCTATTGCAGCATAGTCATGGTTTCCGGCAACACACAAATCCGAATATTTCTTTATTAATTCAATGCACAGTTCAGGATCTGGATAATACCCAACAATATCCCCAAGACAAACAATTGAATCGATTGAGTGCTTTTCAATATCGTGCAAAACCGCTTCAAGAGCTTCTGCATTTCCATGTATATCAGAAATTACCGCATATCGCATATTCAAAAACCTTACAAATCCTGTTATATATACAATAAACTGCAGGGATCATATATTATATTATGCTATATTTTTCGAAACAATTAAATATAATATTATACAATGTTCTCAGCTCTAAAGAACTGCAGCTGAATATAATGAATAACAACAATGTCTGAATCAAATAATAAAAATTCTGCACCGAAGCATCATTCCAGTGATATTTCCGAAAAACTGGAATCATTTCGAAACCATATTGTACCAGCATCAACAGTACTTATTCTTACTCACGATTATCCGGACCCGGACTGTTTGGCTTCTGCTTTCGGGATATTTCATCTACTATCGTTCTGGGGTATAAAATCCTCTGTTATTTCCTTTGGCGGATTTGTTGGCAGAGCAGAAAACAGAGCAATGATCCGATTCCTCAACATCCGGACAGTTCCTTTTGTCCTCACAGAAATAAAAGATTTTGAAAGGATTATTCTGGTTGACTCTTTTCCCGGAAAAGGCAATGTATCCCTTTCACCAGAAGTGCCAGTACATGCTGTTATGGATCACCACCCTAATAATCCTCCTCCAGATGCACCTTATTTTTATGATATAAGGAAAAATTACGGTGCGACTTCAACACTGGTAACAAAATATCTTCTTGAAGCACATTGTCCTATTTCACCAAAGCTTGCGACAGCACTGTTTTATGGCATTAAAACCGATACCGGAGATATGCGCCGTGAAGTCTCTCAGGATGATCTTGATTGCTATAAATTTCTTTTCGACATCATGGAACACAAGCAGCTTTCTAAAATTGAAAACCCTGATCGTGATGTTGAATTCTTTAAAATAATTCACCGTGCCGCAGAATCAGCTGTCAGCTATAATGATGTTGGATACACACATCTGGGAAATGTAACTACTCCTGATTATATTGCCGAAATGGCTGATTTGTTTCATAGTCTCGAGAAACTTGAATGGATGATCTGTTCAGGAATATTCAAAAATCAGATTTTTTACTCAATTCGTTCTAAAAATTCCGATTCTGCCGGAACAATTGCAGAAAATATTGCAAGAGCTTTTGATGGAAGCGGAGGCGGCCACTCAAGGGTTGCTGCAGGAAGAATTCCTTTTGATACCGAACCAGTAAATAAAATTCTCAATAAATTCGAATACATATTTAAGACTAAATTAAATATTGAAAATGTTGCTGAGGAAAAATTACTGAGTTAGAGCTCAATAGTGACGATTAATTTACACGATTCTGCGATACAACCAGCCGCAGAATACGGTGCCAAATCGAAAAACCAAAACTGGCTAAATAGATATGCAATTATCGAACTTAAGCACTACCCAAAACGTTAAGCAATTTTGCCATGCCTGTCATTCGTACATTAAACCGATTCAGCACATGTACCTATATTTAATCGTCTCCATTCAGATTATAACCAGGTATTGTTTGCAGGAGAAAAAGTATTATGTGGAATTATACCGATAAAGTACGTGATCACTATCTCAATCCCCGTAATGTGGGGGAAATCGAGCAGCCGGATGGATATGGGGAAATCGGAAATCTTACTTGTGGAGATGCTCTGCGCCTTACTTTCAAACTTGATGAAAATGGTAAAGTCTCCGATATCCGTTTTAAAACATTTGGCTGTGGAAGCGCTATCGCATCAGCTTCGGTCCTGACAGAAATGTGCAAAGGTAAAACGCTTGATGAAATAAAGAAAATATCCAATAAAGATATCGCTGAAGCATTAGGTGGATTACCAAAAGAAAAAATGCATTGTAGTGTAATGGGCCAGGAAGCTCTTGAAGCTGCAATTAAATTCTATGAAACAGGTGGCGAAATACCAGTAAAAGATCAGGCTGAAGGAAAAATCATTTGCACCTGCTTCGGTGTAACCGACAAGACAATCGAAAAAGCTATTCGGGAAAATGGACTGCGTACAATTGAAGAAGTCACAAACTTCACCAAGGCTGGCGGCGCATGCGGCGGATGCCATGGGGGAATCCAGAAAATACTGGATAAAGTTAATGGAAACAAAAGCAGCGAAAAAGTCAAAAACTCACCGCGGCTTACAACATTACAGAAAATTGATAAAATCAGAGAAGTAATCACAGCCGATATCAATCCAATACTGCTTCAGGATGGAGGAAGCTGTGAACTGGTTGATGTTGACGGGAATGATGTATTTATTAAATTTAAAGGTCATTGCATGGGATGTGCTTTTTCCGGATTAACTCTAAAATCTGTTGTCGAAAAGAAACTCCATGAAGCAGTTTCAGACCAATTGTCTGTCAAATTATCTGAACAGGAATAATGCAGATCAGTTTCGACTATTGACCACTATTATTTATCATTTTATAATTATGGTCTACTTTTCGAAAGCGTTTTAAATGATCAGTATTATTGTCTGTTCACGCAAAAATCCATCATGGAATTTTCACCAAAGAAATATTGCCAAAACAATTGGTACACCTTTCGAATATCTGAGAATCGACAACAGAAATAATACTTACAATCTTTGCAGTGCATATAATGCTGGTGTCAGAAATGCATCTGGTAATATCCTGGTTTTTATGCATGAAGATGTATTCTTCATGGAAGAAAACTGGGGTAAAGTACTGGAATCAAAATTTAATGACCCTGCAACCGGTCTGGTTGGTGTTGCTGGAACCCAGTATATTTTTCCTGATAATCCGGCATGGGTTCTTGCAGGTCGCCCATTCATTCGTGGACATGTTATTCATGAACTAAATAATGGTTCCGTTTATAACTTAACCGTTTTCAATCAGGATCGCAGTGATTCAGAGGTAGTTGCTGTTGATGGACTTTTTTTTGCAATACGAAAAAGTCTTTTTGAAAAAATCCAATTTGATGAAATAACTTTTGACGGATTCCATTTTTATGATCTCGATATCTGTATGCAGATTCGAAAAACCCATAGACTAATAGTTACCTGGGACATTTTGGTAAAACACCTTTCAGGAGGCTCTTTCGATGCTTCCTGGAAAAAATACGCTTCACATTTTTTAACCAAATACAAAGATATACTTCCTGCATCCTGTACACAGAATACTCCGGATCTTTCAAAACGGATACCTTTTGAAAATTTCGATTTGCTCGGAAAAGTCCCTCAAGTTACCATTACTTAAATTAAACAGTCCTTTCATGCAAATCTTTTTTGCAGTACCTGGTATAAAGACTCTGGTCCAATAACCAAAAGAAACTGCTTGATTTTTTTATTGCAACAATGAATCGATGTTTTATAACGAAACAATTGTTTCATTGTTAAACAAACATTTTTTAACGATTCGGCAGAAAACAACCGTTTTGGTAAATCAGATTCATTTTACAGCCTGTTTTTCACGCCTGTAATTATAGGCATGTTATTTGCTGAAAGACTTGCCAAAATCTGATCAACCCTATTTACCAAATCTGTTAATGGAGGTTTATATGAACGTAAAGCCACTTGAAGATCGTGTAATAATCCAACCCATGGAAGCTGAGGAAAAGACTGCTGGTGGTATAATTATTCCCGATGCAGCAAAAGAAAAACCTCAGAAGGGAGAAGTTGTTGAAGTTGGCCCGGGAAAAATAAATGAAAAAGGACAAAAGATGGAAATGAGCCTCAAAAAAGGCGATAAGGTCTTATTTGGAAAATACTCGGGAACTGAAATCTCTATTGATGGTAATGACTATCTTATTGTACGTGAAAGTGATGTCCTTGCTGTTGTATAATATTTTTTGTCTTCATTGTTTCATTACAACTAATGTAAACTACCTAGAAAAGGAGTAATCATATATGCCAGCAAAAATGCTTGCTTTTGATATTTCAGCACGTGAAAAACTTCTAAAAGGTGTTGATACCCTGGCGAATGCTGTTAAAGTTACACTCGGTCCCCGTGGACGTAATGTAGTTCTTGAAAAAAGCTGGGGTTCACCAACTGTAACCAAAGACGGTGTTACAGTCGCAAAAGAGATAGAACTTGAAGAAAATTTCGAAAATATGGGTGCAAAACTTGTCAAAGAAGTTGCATCAAAAACTTCTGATGTCGCCGGTGACGGAACCACAACCGCAACTGTACTTGCACAGGTAATTGCACGGTTTGGAATCAAAAACGTTACTTCTGGTGCTGATCCAATGGCTATTCGTCGGGGAATGGATAAAGCAGTTACAGCTATTGTTGAACAACTTAAAAAAGATTCCCGTACGATTTCTGGAAAAAAAGAGATCGCGCAGGTTGGAACAATCAGTGCAAACAACGACCAGGATATCGGCAATCTGCTATCCGACGCCATGGAAAAAGTTGGCAAAGATGGAGTTATTACAATTGAAGAAGCTAAAAGTATGGATACCTCTCTGGAAGTTGTTGAAGGTATGCAATTTGATCGCGGTTATCTTTCGCCATACTTTGTAACCAATCCGGAAAACATGGAATGTGTTCTTGAAGAGCCTGTAATTTTGATTCACGATAAAAAGATCAGTGCCATGAAAGACCTTCTGCCATTGCTCGAAAAAATCGCACAAATGGGGAAAAACTTCCTGATTATTGCCGAAGATATTGAAGGTGAAGCTCTTGCAACTCTGGTTGTCAATAAACTCAGAGGTACTCTCAAGGTTGCGGCTGTAAAAGCACCAGGTTTCGGAGACCGCAGAAAAGCAATGCTTGAAGATATTGCAGTGTTGACAGGAGGCATTGTTATTTCTGAAGAAGCCGGATTTAAACTGGAAAACACTACTATCGATTCTTTAGGAAATACCAAAAGAGTTGTTATAGACAAAGAAAACACAACTATAGTCGAAGGTGCTGGCAAAACAGAAGATATCAAAGGAAGGATAAATCAGATTCGAAAACAAATCGATGAAACGACTTCCGATTACGACCGCGAAAAACTTCAGGAACGGCTCGCAAAACTCGCAGGTGGTGTTGCTGTCCTGAAGATAGGTGCTGCAACCGAGACTGAAATGAAAGAGATAAAAGCTCGTGTTGAAGATGCGCTTCATGCAACAAGAGCTGCAGTTGAAGAAGGAATAGTACCAGGGGGTGGCGTCGCTCTTATCAGAGCATCAGCGGCTTTAGACAATGTTAAAGTTGAAGATGATGAGGCTATTGGTGTAAATATTATTCGAAGAGCCTGTGAAGAACCTTTACGCCTCATTGCTGCAAATGCAGGCAAAGAAGCGTCTGTTATTGTTAACCAGGTAAAAAACAATGAAGGTGCATACGGTTATAATGCATATACAGATAAATTTGAAGATATGCTTGATGCAGGCGTGATCGATCCGACAAAAGTTACACGTACTGCTCTTGAAAATGCTTCAAGTATTGCAAGCCTGGTACTGACAACTGAATGTATCATATCCGAAAAACCGGAAAAAAAAGAAAACACTCCGGGAAGTGCAGGTATGCCTCCGGGTGCAGGTATGGGTGATTATTAATGACCAGATAAACCCTCTCTCTGAGAAACCGGTCTCTAATGGCCGGTTTTTTTAAATTTAACCCATATTTTATAAATCATACCTATACAGATAAAATCTGGGGCAGGTATTACCTGTTCATAATTTAAAACTAATAATGATATGGCATATGTGATTTGAATGAATTATCACTTTGACACATCAGTGAACTTTGATAAAATCCACAAAAGATAAGCGGGACCTTTATAATCTCTCTCTATTCAGCTAAAATTATGAACGTTCAGTTCGAGCCCATGCGGCAGATTCTATACCTCTTAAATACCTGAAAAAGCCCAGGGTTAACGCTATATTCATTACCAGAAAATAATAGATATGACGGGTAATCCTTAACGGGATTACTTTAAAAAGGCAACCGCTCAACAATATTATTGATCCTGCGGCAAAGATCATTCTATACACGTCTACAGGTTTGTAATAAAAAAGGAACCCACAACTTATATAGGCAAAAAGTAGGAAAAAAGGTGAAAACCATCTTGTCACCTTATGTGAGATATAACAGAATGATGGCCATCCAATAAACGGATTCAAGAAATCAAGCAACCAGAAAAAGGCCTGAAAATTTCCGGCCCCGATTCTTACACGCCTTGAAAACTCTCTTAATACATCACCTGTCATATCTTCCTGCGAAACAGCTTCTGGCTCATATATGACCCTGTAACCTTTACGAATAACGTTCATGGGTATCAAAACGTCATCATTTGAGTATGCATTATCAGGAATCGGACTGAATAGTTTTTTCCGTATTGCATAAAATCCACCAAACGCCGAAATAGTACTGTGCAAACCGCCTTCAATATATTTCTGTTTTGATTCAAATTTTCTGTAAATATTCTCACCAAATTCTTCAATCTTCTCTGAAACATGTTTGATATGGCCTGCAACACCACCTATATGCGGGTCAGCAAAATTTCTGGCAATTGCCTTGAGGCAATCAGGATTATGAAACGTATTGGCATCAGTAAACAATACTATATCCGTTTCAATTAAAGTGGCAACTCTGTTAAGGATACCGGTTTTGCCGACTCTGTCTGCAGATACCCATAGTTTTATTCTTTTGTCAGTAAAGCTGCGTACAATTTCATCAGTTTTGTCACTCGAATTATCAGATCCAACCCATATTTCAAGCTTTTCAGATGGATAATCAATAGATAAAATATTCTGAATTTTTTTAGTTATTACTTTTTCTTCATTATGAACCGGGACTAAAACACCGATGCTGGGATAATAGTTTTTATCTTGTTTTACTGGTTTTCTGAACTTTTTTTCACTAATAATCAGAATAAAAGGATAAAAAAAGTAAGAATAACCAATTAAAAATATTGAAATCCAGAATATGATTTCGATTATTAAAATAACTATTTGATTCATTTTCCTTCAGGCGATATAAACATGTATTTGAAAAATGTAAAACCAGCTTTTATTATGCGTTTTGTTTCTGACGGGTGAGTAATTATCTGCGCAGCTTTTGAAAAGAAGTATTGAGGTCTGAGATAAAACTCTTTTCGAGCTCTTGCGCAAAAAGCCACCAGTTCCTCATAACTTAAATCCGGATTGGAAACTACAGAAGAATGAAGGCCTTTATCTGTAATCCATTTTCTAAAATTCTGTGTTACTATCCAGCCTTTTTCTTTATAATACTTATAATCACTCGTTCCGGGATACACCATAATCGGGAAAAACTGAGCTGTATCGGGATTTAATTCTTTTGCTAACGTGAGTGTTTTTTCCAGTGTTTCTTTTGTTTCTCCCCTGTTCCCTACCATAAAGCATCCATGAACAAGGATTTTTGCTTTCGAAGCATCTTTAATGAATTGTCTGATCTGTTCCAACGTAATTGACTTTTTGATATTATTGAGAATAGACTGATCCCCGCTCTCAAAGCCTACGCAAAAGAGTCTGCATCCGGCTTTTTTCATTATTCGCATGGTTTCATAATCGACATCAGCCCGGGAATTAGCAGACCAGGGTATTTTAGTCGCTTTTGCATCAATAAGCGCATTGGCCAACGCCCTGCATCTATTCTTGTCTGCTGTCAATGTATCATCTTCAATCATTATCTCTTTTATATTGGGAAAATTTTTCTGGATATACAAAAATTCCTCAACAATCGATTCTATTGACCTTTTCCGGTATTGATGTCCCTGTAATGTCTGAGGGATAACGCAATATGTACATCTATGAGGACAACCTCGGCCTGTAACTATTACTACCAGCGGATGACGACTGTGACCATAAAAATATGGATCGATATTGAGAAATTTTTTATATACCGACGATACAAATGGAATTCCGTCCAGGTCTTCAATGTACGGGCGAGCTTGATTCTTTACGACAGATCCTTTTTCAGATCGGAATGCCAGGCCGCTTATTGTTTCCAAAACCCGGTCGGTTGTATTTTTGTCTTGCAGTTTTGCTGCAAGTTCAACCAGAGTCTCATCATACTCTCTAAAAGCAACTGCATCAATCTGATCACTGATTTCAAGAGTCTGTTCAGGAAGGGCAGAAACATGAACTCCAACCAAAACCACAAACAACGATGGAATCTTTTCTTTAAGCGTTTTGGCCACTTCAATATCGTTGTAAATACTTGGTGTTGAAGTATCAATAACCACCATGCGAAAGTTAAACTCTTTAATTATTTTTACAGTTTCATTACGATCTATAGAAGCACCGAGAGCATCAATCAATAATACTTCATGGCCCGCTTTCTCAAGATGACCGGTTGCATACGCTAACCACATCGGATAGTACAAAGTGCCACTTCTGGCAACAGCCGGTGAACGGGATTCTCTGGAATATTTTGAAAAAAATGGTGGATTAAGTGTAACTATTCGCATTCTATTTGTTCTATTTGTTTAAAAGGTTTTCAATTTTTTCTTTTAACGGTCCCTTGGCTAACAAACCAGTATGCTGATCTACTATCTGACCGTTTTTAAAAAACAACAATGAAGGTATACTGATAATACCATACTTTTGGGCGGATTGTGGGTTTGTATCTATGTCAACTTTCCCGATAACAACCGAACCCTCATATTCTGAAGCCAATTCTTCAATTATTGGCTTCAACATTTTACATGGTCCACACCACTGTGCCCAAAAATCCACAACTACCGGCAATTCATTTGATATAACTTCAGAATGAAAAGAATCATCAGTAATTATTTTAATATCTCCAGCCATAAATACTCCTTTTTCCCATTCTATTTTGGGTTCTCGGTTATTAAACTATTTATTGAATCAAAAACAGCTTTCAATTTCTGAGGTTTACTCCTGTATTTTTCCAGATACTGTACTGCATCAGAAGCTTCTATGCCAGTAATCTTTTTAAGTTGAATAAACTTTTCAACTTTCAACTCCTGATCGATCGTATCATTAGCTTTTAAAAAAATGATTCCAGCTAAAAACCTGTTAAAATCGTTTTCTGTAGGCTTTGAATAAAGGGGCATGATGATAAGTATGAAAATAATAATTGGATATTTTATCTGCGTTATCATTTGTATTTATTCCAGACCATAAAATTCTGTGTTATAAAAATGATGACCGGAAACGGCATTGTCAAGTTTGAGTTTCCGAAGGAACCGGATCATTTAAATAAAACAAATATAACAATCCCCTTATCACTTCTTCAGGTTTAATTTTTCGCATACATTGTTTGTTTAATCTTAAACATTTGTTTCCACCATGGGCATGACATGGTCTGCAAAAAAGTTTTTTCTCAAAAACTGCAAATGGAGGATCTTTGACAGGATAAAAACCTAAATGATAAGTAGTTGGCCCATATATGATACCTGTTTTTATGCCACATGAACGTGCAAGATGAGATAATCCGGTGTCATTTCCCAAAGCAAGAGCACAATTACTTAATACCTGCCCGCACTCATATAATGAAATTTTCCCAGCTAAAGAAAAACACCTCTTCCCAATTAATCTACGCATATTTTCAGCTCTTTCACGATCAGATGGACCACCCATGATTACAGTAATCCAGCCTTTTATCATAAAATAACGACCAACAGAGATATAATAATTCTCTATCCATTCTTTATTTTTCCAGGCACTAAATGGAAAAAATGCTATTAATGGACGCCTTATCTTTCCATATTGCAACATCTTTTCGATTCTTTGTGGTATCTTTTTGTTGAAAAACAACCTGGGAGATAAAAACGGTTCTGCTGATAGCTCCTTAACTGCCTTTATATACCGGGTGATCACATGTTCATCTACTTTATATAGATTAATGCGTGTAAAAAGCAACATCGCCCTTTTTAAATGAAGTTTATCAAATCTACAGATACGTTTTTTAAATCGCAATCCATTAACTACCCTGCAACTTCTTCTGTTATTCTGAAGATCAATTACAAGATCCCAGTTTTGCTGAGATACCGCGGATTTTGAAATCTCTTCAATATTTGAAATTCCTCTGACAAAACTTAAATGTTTATCTCCAGAAAACAGCTCAACGTATTTTGTGTCTGTAAGAAAGGTAATACTGCAACCGGTAAAATGGTTTTTTAAAACCGAAAACATAGGAGCTGTAAGGATCACATCTCCCATGGATGAAAAACGAATAACAAGAATTTTTTCTACATTTGTAGCCATTTATAAAATTTTATGTATTTTCCGGATTAAAATATGATATTTTAACTGTATTCACTGTTTTTCTGAAAATAATCCCTTAATATAGCACATTTCTACCAAAAGGTAAAATTTATGAGTGATTCCAACCATGGCAGAGAGCAGTTGCAAAAAGTAAATATCGGAAAACAGGTTAAAAACCCATATAAAACTCAAACCCCTAAGATTTTAAAACCAAATGACAAAATCGGACCTAATAAAGTACTCCTCCAGATCGGTGAAGGTGGCAGTTCCAATGTGTATAAAGTCTGGCATGAAGGCCTGGAGGTAATCAGAGCTGTAAAAGTTCTGAAGAAGTACTCAAATAAAGAAGCCAGAGAGAGATTTCTTACCGAAGCAAAAATTCTTGCAGATATTCATCACCCAAACATTATCGAAATTCATAATATTGGTCTTATCGATCAACAAATTCCCTTTATTGAAATGGAATTTGTTGATGGAATTTCTATAAAAAGCATGATAAGTCAAAGATCCCGGCTTCCTCTGTCCGTGGCACTCTCAATAGCACATTCTGTCTGTCAAGCACTTCAATACGCTCACAATAAAGATTATACTCTTTACGGAAAAGTATATAAAGGGCTTATTCATCGTGATATAAAACCAGAAAACATTTTTTTTTCAAAAGATGGTATAGTCAAACTGATGGACTTTGGTATTGCACGACCAAGTGAAGTAAGTCTTCACACAGTCGGCGCAAAAATCATGGGAACACTGGTCTATTTAAGTCCAGAACAATTAAGCAGCAATAAACTCGATTTAAGAAGTGATATTTTTTCCTTGGGAACAGTGCTCTATGAAATGGTAACAGGATGCAGAGCTTTTCCACAAAAAACCCTTTCAGAACTCGTACAAAAAAAGACGAAAGGCCAATACCGGCCAGTCGAATCATGCGGTACCCCTGTACCAAAACAGCTTGTATCCATAATCAATAAATCATTGGCACTGGACCCGAAAAACCGGTATAATAATGCTGCTGATTTTAATTATGATCTTTTTTCTGTTTTACGAAGTATCTCTGATAGAGCTCCGCAGGACATCATTTCACAATATTCAAATAATCCTGCAAGCATAACTTACTGGACTCCACCCAAAAAACAAAATTATTTTTTTATTTTGATCATAATCGCATTGGCAATACTGATTCTGATTGTAAAAACAATATTATAAAAGTGAACGATCTTTTTCTAAGATCAAATCTCAGCTAATTATTGACAGCCCCCGGATTACATTGAATTTAACTGCTACTGTGCCACACCCTTGAAAATTCCTGCCAACTCTGTTCCTGGAAAGAAATAGTCTTCTGGATTTTTCGCGGTCCCATTATGCCAGACTTCATAATGAAGGTGAGGCCCTGTACTAAGACCGCTAATTCCAACAGTGCCAATTACTTCACCTCGGGCAACCTTTTTTCCCCTGTATTTTACTTTGCTGCTCCCAAGATGCGCATACACAGTGCTGAAACCATTTGCATGATCGATATATAACCGCATCCCCCATATCGGATGATTTTCATAACGTTTTACTACACCTGAAGCTGTCGCATACACAGGAGTTTCCTTTTCAGCTACAAAATCCACTCCATAATGCCATTTTTCTTTTGATGTAAAAGGGTCTTTAGACAGGCCAAAAGTTCTGGAAACAACATATGGTTTGGGAACCGGATAAATCACTGGAATACTGTCAAATACGTTGTTATTTTCACCTATACCAGAAAGAAACTGCTTTAACCGGTATTCCTGATTCGTTGCATACCTTAAAAGAACATCTCCCTGTAATCCAACCAAATCTATTACCTTTTTTTCTTCTGATAATGACTCACTGTCAATTATTCCAAAATTTAAAACCACATCACGTTTTCCTTCAAGACGGGTAACCTGTTCTTTCAGGTTATTCAACAAACGCAATGTAGAAAGGATTTTTTGAAGCAAAGCCTTATTTTGTTCTGTAAGATTTTTTTGCTGATTCTGTTCTGCTTCATTTAAAGTGAATATATCAAAAGGTATGAAATATCCCGTGAATCCTAAAATAACAATTGAAAAAAAGATTACCGCCACAGAAATACGTATACGAAAAGCTTTAACCGAAACTCCCCGTGGCGGAACAATAAGAATTGTCTTTTTACCCATTAATTAATAACCAGTTGTTTCACTTTCAGATTCGGTCTGTTCCTCTTTGTTTTTTTTGTTTTCTTCCTGAATATCCTTTATCTTTTTTTCTATATTTACAAGTTCATCACGAAGCACATTTATATTTTCTACTGCCTTTTTTATTGTTAAATCATCACCAATTGCATCCTTTTTACCTTCTTCAATTAAGTCGAATGTCCGTTCCCCCATATCAATAAAATTTCGCTCTATTTTCCTTTTGGCTGCCATTTCTTCAACTTTAAGCTTGCCAATCTTTGTAAATTCTTCGATTTTTTCCATTGAAAGGATTGCACCTTCTCTGAAACTTTTTTTCATTTTTTCCCATACATTATCCATAAAGCCTCCTGTTTTTAGTGTGATTTTCACTCATTATTAACATTATTCAAACATCTTACAGTCAAATCTGGGGTTACTACCTGATTTATTAATACCTATAGTACTGATAATTTCCAAAATTTCTATTTCTCTACAAAAAGCCATTAACTCTGTGGAAAAACCCATGATTATTTTACGCCTGTGTCTCAAGCAGGTAATAGAAAAATAAATCAACTTTCATTCCTGATGAAACCCCCAAAATTAATATCTGAAATAAATTCCGGTGAAATATGAATAATCTAAAGTCCACTGGACCTGAGCTGTTCAATTTCATTCTCTATAGTTCTTTTCATTTCAAGAGACGCTGCTGAAAGAATATAATCAAATCTTTTATCCGGTGCCGAAATATTAATGGAAAAAATAATTCTGCTCTTTGGAAAATCCCACCTGGCGTATGCCGAAGTTACAATTCGCTGATAATAATCATAAGGATGATACCTGAGGTTCCATCTCTCAAGTTTCAAAAAAGAATCAAGTTTTGAGAATATTTCCAATGGATTCAAACCTTTAAAAACAGGCCTTTTTTTACCATATTTGCTTTCCAGCAATCTGTATATTTCATGCACGAAACCCATGGTTTTGTTTCTGATTGCACTATAGTATTCGTTTACACTACGATAAACATTATAGTTAAAATCAAAGTTTTCCAGTTCATTGAAATTAAATGAAGTAGTAGCCTGAAAAAAAAGATCGTTCCAGAAATAGTATTTGACTACAGCAGAATATCCGGCAATAGTAGTATTTGAAGAAAATACTTTAATATTCATCTGCTCCGGAAATTCTTCTACAGGCATTGGTAACCAGTTTTTGACACCAGTTGCCGTTCTTACTTCATCTGGTTGACTTCCCCATTTCGCACCATTAAATCCAGTTACAGGCTGCTGTTGAGCTGCGAGTAATGAATATATGATAAACAGAAGTGATACAAATCTAATCATTGGATAATGCCTCAAATTTCACGTTTCATATTTTCCAGTTTTTCTCCATTGGTTCCTGCCAAGGTGACGAATATAGATACAATCTATTACGTGAATCAGACTATCCCTTTACGCAATATACTCCGTGGATATTGAAGGTTACGATTACGACAATGATACCGAAAAAAGACAATTTAGGTAATACCTCTCTGCCATGGAGCCCTTTTTGCGAAAGTATCGCTTTCGCAGCTCATCATAAATTAACCTTCTCCATTCAGGTATTAATTTTCATTTTACAGATTTAACCCCGGAACTGTTAAAGTTAGTCTAATTCTACTATTGTTTATCCATTATTCCCATATACATATTTTTCGGTTATTTTAATAAAACACTTGATAGACTCCCTGCTCGTTTTCCATATTCAGTTACATTATGCATGTCTTTAGATCAGAGGGGAAATATGGGGATATCCAGAAATGAAATTATCGAACTTGCATCCAGATATGTAACAGCTGAAGAGATAACTGATTTTCCATTTGAAAATGATATCTTCTGTATGCTGATTCGTGATATACCACAAGACAAAATTCTTCAGGAAGAAGAAGGCTGGTCATTCAGAGGGTATGGGATCTGTATTGGATATGTTAAAGATGAGGAGGCAAAACCCGCTGGAAAATGGCTGTGGATGCACTTCGCAAGTCTTGATACATTTCCACCTGCGGTTCAGGTATTAAAATTACAACCTCCACATGTAGTCAAAGGACGATTCCAGAATTCAGAAAGATCTCATGAAATTCGCATTCTGAAAATAAGTATTGGTAAAATGTCCGAGATTCTGAAAAATTCAAATAATAATTCAGATACAAAAAAAACCATTTCTGACGAAAATAAACTGGAAAACAAGATTGTAAAATTCAGGAAAAAAGAGACCAATTCCTGATCCGAACAACCATTTTTTTCGATTTCCATTTACTTATCTACAAAAGCACTATTGGCTAAAACGATTTCTCATAACTCACAAAAAAAAGTTCACTGATTTTTTATCAGTTTATATAATTTCAGCCACGTTTTCTTGAAAATGAGAATGGACTTTTCTTCAGAATTTGCTTCGCCATTTTGTCGATGTTTTTTTGAATAACGGTTTTGCCGGGATTAACGCCCACTAACATGAGATATGATATCACCATAACCAGTTAATGAATCATTCGAACAATCGATTAATACAATTTTTGTATAAAAATTCAATTTAGGGTTCACCACCTTATCATTTTAATAACTTGTTTCTATTTTGATCTGTGTAATAGATCGGTTCTGAATCAAGTTGTGGCTCAGATGAACCAACTATGCTTATTTTATCTGTTACACCAACACTAAAATCTTCAGAATCAGCATGTAATCAATTCCACTATGTACATACTCTTTAAGACTTATTGATGGTATTTTAATTTTTACATAACTGTTTTGAGAACCGACAGTATGATAATTGAACCTGTTTTGAAGTAAAAGTCATCGGTGGCCTTGAACACGAAAAAAACATTAAAACGATAAAAAGATGATTTAATCGTTTCATTTACATTCCCCTTTTCTGCATCTCTTTGTAATCTACAATCTGATATCATCCAACGAAAACATTTGACTATTTTTTATCAAATTATTATTTTTAGCCTTATTTAGTCAAATTTTATTCATAAAAATTCTAAGGAGAATTTATAATGCAGCGCCATAAATCTGTTGAAAAACGTAACCGTACAAGCCAAAACGCTAATATTGTTAACAGAATGGGGCGTTCCAGAATCAAAACTGAAATCAAAAAGGTGCTCAACGCAAAAGATAAAGAAAATGCCAATGAAGCTTTGAAATCTGCAGTTTCAGTATTGGATAAAAGTGTTAAAAGCGGATTAATTCATCGTAACAAAGCCGCAAATAAAAAATCAACACTGCATAGATTCGTGAACCAATTCGAAAAATAGTTCTTTGCAAAATGGTTATCAGGCAGATCCAGTTTAAACTGATCTGCCTTTGTTATACCTCCTCCTTTTTTCTTCAAATATTCAAATCAAAAATAACCACGCTATTATTTTCTTCCGGTCCCATGTTGCGAATAGTAAATTTTAGTTTAATACTTACTTTAAACAGTGACAATCCATTGACGGCTGTGCTGCTCAATGGCTGAGAAAAACAGATGATGAAGTTATAGAATTCTCCTCAACACAAACTGAAATTTGCTTTTAATTACGGGACAAATCACTTGTTTGGAGTTGAGTTAAGTCAAGATCAAATTAAGCATGAATCATCAAGTCTATTCGGGATAATCCTGGTTAATCCAGAAACTGCAAAAAAGGGTTGTCACTATTTAGTTTAAATTTAATGATTATACTATATTATAATATGTTAGAATTGTTATATCCTGAACAGGATGAGTAAAAAGGCTGTATTTTAATTAAGAGAGTTCTTTTGAATCAGGTATTATTAAGAAAACTTTTTTTATTACTCATAATCTCCAACCCGTTTTTATTGCATGCCGGGAATTCCGAGATATTCTGGTCAGACTGGATTCAGTCTGCAATTATCTCCAGAGAATCATTTTTTCGAAGCATTGAAATCATTGATGATTTTAACCTTGATAAACTGAATGACCATCAGAAGAGTTCTCTTCTTGGAAAAATGGATTCGGTTTTATCACCAAATTCCTGGCATAATCTTTTACACGGAATGATTAATGATGACGAAACTGATAATCATTTCAGCAAAGCACTTCATAATTGCAGAAAGGATCCAGGTACAACCTGGCTTTTGTTTATCGAATTTACAAAAATCAAGGAGAAAAAGTTTGCTGACAATGCCTTAAAACAGCTTCATAAGCTTCTTTTAGAAGCAGGCGCACAATCTTCATCACTTATTTCACAACAATTGCTTCATTTTGCAATTGAATCTAAAAACGATAAAACCGAAGCATTGGAATATATCAAATGGGCTAAACAGTTTGATTCGTTCTCAATTCAACCTGAGCAAAAAGAATTCTGGATAAATTTTCCTGTTTCCATTATTACAAAGCTTAAATACTTTATTTCATCTACATTTATGTTTAATGGTCATTGGGAAACCCATCTCAGATTAGTCTATTCATTATATATCTGGTTCCGAAATGCACTTATATTGTTTGTAATATCGGTTTTTTCTATTTACATTATAAAACATTTTCCTTCTGCATTGCACTTTTTTGCTGATCTTTTTCCAGGTAATATTTCACTTACACTCAGGACCTTTTTAGTTTCGGCAATTATGCTCTCATTTGTTTCTTTTGGTTTCATTCCATTTTTATGGTTCAGTGCTTTTCTGATCTGGCGTTATTTAAATATTAAGGAAAGAACGTTACTTTTATGTGCGCTGTTTTTTCTTCTTCTTGCACCGGTTGATGCAGTTATACGAAACATTTACCAAAAGACTCTTGATCCCGATTCAGTAGCGATGGTTTTTTCCAGAGCAGTCAGAGAAGGTTATTCTGAACATGAGCATCGAAAGGTTTACACTTATTGCAAAAACAACCCCTCAGATTACCTTGCAAATTTGACCAATGCAATATATTCACTGAAAAACAACAATCTTGTTTCTTCACTAAACTATGGAGAACAAGCCCTTGCGCTTCATCCACACGACCCTGTTGTCCAAACCAATGTTGGCAACATCTTTTTTTTAAATGGAAATTTTGACAAGGCAAAAAGCCTTTACAAACTTGCTGCTGATAATGGATATGTGAATGCACAATTTAATCTGGCACAATGTTTATTTAATGACACCCAAACTGCATCAGCTACAGAACTAATTAAAAAAGCAGCTCTCCAGGACCCTGAGAGTATTAACAGATTCTTGCAAAACAATGATGATTACTTTACAGACAATTGGCCGTCTTTACGCAAAATCATGTTTGCCGACTATCAGCCCAAACAGTTCTGGACAATACTTGTTCCCTCGAGTATTTACAATAGAAACGATGTAGAAGTTTTATGGGGAAACACCTTTTTGGGGTTGTCTTCCAGAAGTTCATTTTTTCTTTCATTTGTTTTATATACATTTCTTTTAATAATTACATTTAAACTCAACAGCAAAAGAAAATTACGAATTACATTTGAATGCCGGTACTGCGGAAAGGTGATTTGCCGTAAATGCAAGACAGGTTTATTGTGTAATTCCTGTTCAGATGCTATAAAATTAATTCACAATGAAAAAACACTTCATAAGATTCATCTATCAATATGGTCGAAGTTTCAACGTTTCCGTATTGTCAGAGAACGTGTCCTCAACATCCTTTTTCCCGGAGCAGGTTTCTTACTGGGAGAACAAAAACCATATTGGATTTCACTAATACTAGTTTCTATAACGAGCCTGATTTATTCCTTTTATTTTTCTATAGTGCACGATTTTATAATCAGAGAGGGATTTTCATTAAAATCAGTTTTTTTAATAATATCTTTTTCTTTATACAATCTGATTTATATAATTAAACAAATACCTTTATTTATTAAAAACTGAAACTAAAGGGATAGATTCAAATTACTCAGGTTAAACAGATCAAGACACTCCAGAAAAAGTGTATAAACAAATTGATCTGCAAAGTTGAAACACAAAAGGATATTCAAAAAATATTCTTTTAAAGGAGGATCGGTGGTACTTAGCGGTACTTTAAGAGAGTTTATACTTGCTGATGTATTTCAACTTCTGACACAGCAGAAAATTACAGGAAAACTCATTTTAAACAACGGATTAAATGAAGGAATTGTTGCATTTAAAAATGGTATTATTGTTGCCGCTGAAAAAAACGATGAAAATCTCTCAAATAAACTATTCAGGTATCTTGTCGAAATAAAGCAAATAGCTTCAAACAAAATCAGGGAACTGTTTGCTTCGTATGAAGGTGATATCTGCAGTTTAACAAAAGAAATAATTCAGAAAAAGTACCTTGCAGAGTCTGAGTTGAAATTTTTTTGTGAATCTGTGACTGAAGATATAATATGCAGTTTATTTGTCTGGAATGCCGGGAAATATCGTTTCAACTCATCAAAAAATATTGACAATCTGATCCCTGCTAACATTTCAATTAGTTCTGAAAGTGTTATAATGGAAGCAATGAGAAGAATTGATGAATGGAATAGAATGAAAGGCAGTATTAATGAAAACACAGTTTTTGTCCGAAATCAAAAGGATTTTTCAAAACCAAACATAATTGATCCATTCAAAGCCACTGCTGAATATTTATATAATCTTCTCGATGGGACTTCACCGGTTAAAGAATTTATCAGTAGTTCCTGTCTTACTGAATACAAAATTTATGAGGGGCTGTATGAACTGATTCAACAAAATAAAGTTGTTCCATTATCTGATAAATTCAGCAGTTCTGTTCAAGCTGCTCTTGAGAAAAAAAAACAAGACCAGACAAATCCGGTTTATTCAATAATTTCATCATCCGTTCTTGCCCTGGGTATTGTAATATTAATAGTTTTTTCCGGACATTTCCTGTTTAACAGTATAATCCTTTTTAACAAAAAGCATGAATCCCATGTAAGCAGAATTAAACCTCAAATAAATAACGTAAAACTGACAATTCATATTGCAGAATTGTTCTATGAAAGCTATTATAGAAAAAAACCTCAATCATTATTGGATTTAAAAGATTTCAATCTGGTAAATGATAAAGATTTATATTATTATTCTTTAGAAGAGATTATAGATTCTGAAAAAAAAAGAAGATATAATAATAACAGTGACTAAATAAAGATGGTGTGAATTTTGTGCAGGATTTTCTGTACCAGTCTTGCATTAGTGGAGTATCGTAACTATATTACGTTGGTGAACTAAGAATTTCCCATTTTTTTTATCCGGAGCAAATTCGGCCATCGATTAACAAAAAAGGACATTTCCATGGCATCAATTAATTACGCAGCAAGGGAAATCAGTGTTAAAATTGTTTATTACGGCCCCGGTTTAAGCGGGAAAACAACAAATTTGCAGGTAATCCATCGCAAAGTACCTACAGAGTTCAAAAGTGATATGGTTTCTTTAGCTACAGAGACCGATCGTACTTTGTTCTTTGATTTCTTGCCACTCGATTTAGGTAAAATAAAAGGTTTTGCTACCAAATTTCAGCTTTATACAGTCCCCGGGCAGGTTTATTACAATGCAACTAGGAAACTCGTGTTACGTGGTGTTGATGGTGTTGTGTTTGTTGCAGATTCAGCACCAGACAAAATGCAGGAAAATATCGAAAGCTTCCAGAACCTGGAAGAAAACCTGTCTGAATACGGCTACAAACGTGAAAACATTCCTATTATAATCCAATACAACAAAAGAGATCTTCCGAATGCTCTTCCAGTTGAAGAAATGCAGCTTGTTTTCAATAAATTCAATCTTGCATGGAGTGAAGCTGTTGCTAATAAAGGAATAGGTGTATTCGATTCTCTTAAACTAATTGGGAAAATTGTCATCGACTATCTAAATAAAAAATATTCCCGATCATCCAAACCAGGTGCAACAAGAGATGCATCCAGGCAAACATCACAAATTCAGCAAAATTTTTCACAGCAGCAACAGATGGGGCGTAGAAATCCTATGCCACAAAGACCTGCACAACAACAAATGAGACCACCCAGACAGCAGTCAATGCACCAAATGCCTCCTTCAAGGCAGCAGCCAATGCAGCAACAAATGAGACCCAGACGCCCAATGCAGCAAATGGGACCTGCACAACAGCAAATGCCGTATAATACCAGACCTGCCGGACAACAACAAATGAGACCACCCAGACAGCATCCAATGCAGCAAATGGGACCTGCACAACAGCAAATAAGACCATCCAGACAACAACCGATGCAGCAAATGGGACCCAGACAGAAATCACCAGGTCAAAATCTGCCTAAACATAACATGTTCAGGCAACAAAATACCCAACAAAATCCTAATTACCAACAACAATTCCCTCAATATTCCGGGAATAATTCAGGTGATTACCAGCAACCAAACAAGAAAATTTCTCCCCCAGAAAGAGATTTTCAGACACCTTATCCTCGGCAACATCTGCAGTATCCCGAAAACACGCCTGATTTTACGAGGCATAATCAACCACAACAATTTCCTGCAGGTAATGTTCCAAACTATAATCAACCTATTGAACAAAATCAAGAATTTGATGATTCATTCGATTCATATTCTCAATATCAACAGAATCCTGATGTTTCTTATACTTCTGATATGCAGGAGAATCAAATCGAAACCTTTGAACCTGCTAATGATTATAACAAAGGTGTACCGCAGGGACATGATCCTGAAATGGATTATTATGAATATGGCAATATCAGCATAGAACCAATGAGTAACCAGCAAAACAGTGGAAGTAACATCGATTCAGTTCCTAATGATTATTCTGATAATCAACAGCAGGCAGTTTCCTTTGAAACAAATAGCGGAAAAACTGATCTTGATATGGAAATTGAAAAATATCAGCATGAAATTGAAGAAAAACAGCGAATGAACCGTTCTCAATCGCGAAAAGATACCTCCAGTTTTCAATCAAACCATTATGGTGGGCAAAATCAGACTCCTCAAGCTTCCTATGATCAAAACAGTTTTGTTCCGCAACAACAACAATATGTGCAAAATACAGAAGATGAAGACTATGATGTTTATAATCTGGAAGTCTCTTTTCCATCGGAGCAGCACCAACCTTCTTCTGCTGAGAATCTGATTAATACACCTGTTGAAGATAGCGATGATATGTATTTTACTTCAATAGACACCGATCGTCAGAAAAAACCTGTAAGAAGACCTGTTAACCCTAGAACACAACAACAAAAAGGCTTTCTTTCCAAATTGTTTAACAAGGATACTCCTTGATGAAAGACATGGTTTTATTCCCTGAAGATATTGACCGGATGAACAGTGTTCTGTCACAACTTGTCACAAAAGCCAATCTTTTGCTTGCTGTTCTGGTTAATAAGGATGGACGTCTCTTAACAAGCCAGGGTATGGCTGATCAGGTTGATACCATTTCAATGGCAGCACTGGTTGCAGGTAATTCAGCATCCACTCTGGCTATTGCCAATCTTATGGGTGAAACCGAATTCTCTGCAATGTATCATCAGGGAAAAGATAAGCATATCTATATTGCAATAGTTGATGACAACACATTTTTAACGCTTGTATTTGATGACCGCACGAATATTGACAGAGTAAAGGTTTTTGTACGTCAATTCGAAAGACAGTTAAAAGATTGTCTTGTCCAGGTTTATTCAAAAACCGAGGATGATTTCAATCTCGATCTTGATATGAGTCAATTTACCAGCTCAAATTACCAAAGTACACTCGGTTTACAGGATAACGTTCTATATCCCCAACCCCCTGAATCCATGCATTCAGGCAATAATGCATCACAACCCGGTATGGATAAAAGAGTATCTGACAATAGTGATATATATTACATTGAATCTGAAAAAAACAGTTTCAAGGCTCCAACAGATACCAACTATTTGTACCTCAAAAATAAAATACGTGAAACTGTAAAAAGAAAAAAAAATGAATAAGAGTTACCAGGAAATAATCTGAACAATAAACAGTATTAATAATATTAATGCTACGATTGCAAAAATGAGATTTTTCCTGTCAGTTTTTTTTCCAGCTCCAAATTCAGAATGCAATATGTCTTTATACGTCTCATCATCAATTTCGGGAATGTCAATCCCATCCAGATATGTTTTATCAGACCAACCTGTTTGTTCATCTGACCCACAGTGTGGACAAGCTTTAGCATTACCACTTATCTCTTCACCACAATATGTACATCTCTTTTTCGTTTTTTTCAAATCTCAAACCTTTTAATGAATAAAAATCATGTAAATAAAACAATTATATAATATATATATAACATAACCATAATGGCTTTTTGTTATTCGAAAAAGAAGTTTTTTTATTATGAATATATTGTCACTTTTTGCAGGGTCATTAGCTATTCCCTGTTTTACAGGCAGTCTTGCAGCTTTTCTACTCGAGAATAAAAAACCCCAAAAATCTCCCGGACTTCTTTTTCATTCTGTTCTCCCCCACCCTGGTCTAAATTTATCTGAATATCCTCTGGATAATTTCCATTCTTTTCTTCATGCACTGAATAATCATAATATAAAAACTATTTCAGTTAAAGATGCACTGAATGTTAAATCCGATCTGGATAAGGGTTCACGATGTATACTAAGTTTTGATGATGGTTTAGAGTGTTTTTATAAGTATACTCTGCCTGTTCTGCAACAAACAAAACATGTTGCTACAGTTTTCTGTGTTGCTGGTTATCTTGGAAAGTTTTCGAACTGGGATGTATATCCAACCAAAAAACATCTGAACAAAGAACAGATACAAATTATATCCGATAACGGCCATGAAATAGGAAGTCATACTTTAACCCATGCCAATCTTCCATATCTTAGAAATAAAGACCTTGATACAGAACTTAAAAGATCCAAAGACATACTTGAAGATATAACCGCGAAACCAGTTACGAGTATATCTTTTCCTCATGGCAGCTGGAATCAACGTGTATGGAAAAAAGCAAGAGCTGCAGGTTATACTGCTGCAACTCTTTACCGTGGGCATAACAATGCACAATCTGATCAAATTCCTGTTTTTGGTGGATTCCGTTTTGATAGTACTACAACCCTTTTAAATAAAATTTCTCCAAATAATAGAACCTTTTCAAGTTCAATTGCTGCAGCAAAACTTCTATCCCATTTTTCTAAAGGCACACCTGTCTGGAAATTCAGAAAAATATACAGATTTTTCTGAAAAGGTTAATCTTGTTAGCACTTTGGACGCCGATTTATATTGTAGGGAGTAAAAATTAGGTAAGGATATAATGTAGTAATGTATACACTGAATGGAATGCTCGAAAGCGTTAGTAACTATACGAATACTATTGTGAAGAACAATCACACCGGAGCTGCGGTGATCACA
>Ga0079223_10000192_pt1 | contig 26415 bp, 26 predicted proteins | sample Stecom2011_FD_75072 | JGI IMG/M metagenome (GOLD analysis project Ga0079223, IMG submission 75072) | Agricultural soil microbial communities from Utah to study Nitrogen management - Steer compost 2011 | ecosystem: Environmental > Terrestrial > Soil > Agricultural land | place: USA: Utah...
TACTAAAAGAGATGATGTGTTGGGATTGGAATACGCAGCGATGCTGAAGAATATCTATGCCGTTGCAGCTGGTATAGCGCACGGACTAGGCTACGGAGATAACCTTCAGAGCGTATTGATGAGCAATGCCATTAGAGAGATGAAACGCTATGTAAAACGTGTTCACAAAACAAAACGGGACATTAATGGATCTGCCTATTTGGGCGATTTGTTGGTTACAGGGTACTCCGTTTTTAGTAGAAATAGAACCTTCGGTAATATGATAGGAAAGGGCTATACCGTACGCAGTGCTCAATTGGAGATGAGTATGGTGGCAGAAGGTTACTTTGCCGCTAAAAGCGCTTATCTATTAAATAAACAGCGTAAAAACAAAGCTAGAATTCCTATAATAAAAGCGGTGTATAAAATACTATACGAGAATAAAGATCCTAAAAAGGTATTTCAGAAATTGGTAGATAAGTTAGACTAGACATAATTAAAAAAGCCTTCTATTATTAAAACAATAGAGGGCTTTTTAGATTTTATAGAGCATTATTTATTCGGCTATAACGCCTTTATACTCGGAGTCTTTAAGTTTTATTTGGTTTTTTACTTTAATGCTATTTGGAGGAAAAGAGAAGGTTTTTTCTATCATTTTTCCTTCGTAAAAATAGGTTACAAGGTATTCATTGGTCAAAACAAAAACCTGATCTTCTATCATCTCTACTTTTCGTTTATCTCCTGCAGGTATATCCCCAAGTCCATGACGTAAAATAGAACTTTTGTGCGTATCGGAATAACCTCTAGATAAAATCAATACCGTTTCTATTGGCTCCTCTTTTAAATTCACCAAAAAAATATCCCATTGCTGATAAGCCTTGTCATCGTTCCATTCGTTTACCGCGATTATATATACGTCGGTAGATTCTGGTACTTTTAAATCCTCTAACATCTTATCCTAAACTTTTAAATTGACTTAAAAACCGCATGTCGTTCTCACTCAGCATACGGATATCTGGAATCTGATAGTTCAATAAAGCAATTCTATCTATTCCCATTCCAAATGCAAATCCGGAATATACTTCTGGGTCAATGCCACAATTTTCTAGAACATTTGGATCTACCATTCCACAACCCATTATCTCCAACCAACCTGTTCCTTTAGTCATTCGATAATCGGTTTCGGTTTCCAGACCCCAATACACATCTACCTCTGCACTAGGCTCGGTAAATGGGAAATAAGATGGACGAAGTCGGATTTCCGACTTGCCAAACATCTGCTCCGTAAAGTATTGTAACGTTTGTTTTAAATCGGCAAAACTTACATTCTTATCGATATATAAACCTTCTACTTGGTGAAAGAAACAATGCGATCTAGAAGAAATATCTTCATTCCTATACACACGTCCTGGTGAGATAGTACGTATAGGCGGCTTGTTTTCTTCCATATGTCGTACTTGTACCGAAGAGGTGTGCGTACGTAATAGAATATCTGGATCTGTTTGAACAAAGAACGTGTCTTGCATATCTCTTGCTGGATGGTGTTCTGGTAAGTTCAATGCCGAGAAGTTGTGCCAATCATCTTCTACTTCTGGACCTTCGGAAATAGTAAAACCAATGGTAGAAAAAATATCTACAATCCTATTTCGCACAATAGAAATAGGGTGACGAGAACCTAAAGAAATAGGTTCACCTGGTCTTGTAAGATCTCCAAAATAACCTAATTGCTCCTCTTGAGATTCTAAGGATTCTTTCCAGTGACTAACTGTTTCTTCCAGCTTATTTTTAAGCGTGTTTACTACTTGTCCGTACTCTTTCTTCTGATCGTTAGGAACTTCTTTAAAGGCTTTAAAAAATCCGTTTAGAATCCCTTTTTTAGACAAATATTTGATGCGAAAAACCTCTATCTCTTCTAGAGATTTTGGTGTAAATGCTTCTACTTCCTTTAAATGTTGTTGTATTTCCTGAATCATAATTGTGGTTTACAAGCTGCAAAAATACATATTATATGCTGTATATCAACTTATTTAAGACTCTGTCCAAAATAGAGGGCAGCTTCCGTTTTACTGGATATATTTATTCTCTACAAAATAATTTACTATCGCTTCTTTCATCAGCAGGGATTGCTCCCCAGCTTTTAGAGGCGGTAAATTCTCTTCTAATTTATAATGAGGCCATCCATCTTTATCAAAAAAGTCAAAAGAATAATATCCATAAGGCTCTAGCAATCTGCAAATTGCGATATGCATGAGGTTTATTTTCTCATCCTTTTTAAACTTTCTATGTAGTTGTCCTAACTCTTGAAGTCCTACTAAATAGATGATGCCATCTAAATCGAGTGCCTCGCCATCTGCGAATTGGTCGCTTAACTTGCTGACCAATAGCTCCCATTGTCGTTTTAATTCTACGTTTCTTGCCATAATTCGTTTTGCAAAGATACATTTATAGGTTTATACTTTTAGTATATTTACACAAATTCTAGCTATGAATTCCCTTGATGTTATTTTGGGTGGTATTCTTATCATCGCTTTTTTCTTAGGTTTTCGTAAAGGATTCGTAGCGAGTCTTCTTGCTTTTCTGCGATTTTTTATTGCCGGCTATATAGCAATCTATTACGCTTCCGACCTAAAACCATACATGCGGTGGATGGGCCAACAAGAGGATTTTACTTACCAGATTGCTGCTTTTATTCTTTGTTTTTTAGCCGTGAGTATCGCCCTATGGTTCTTGTCTAAATTCTTAACACAATTCGTTGATTTTCTTGCCCTAGGGGTGTTAAACCGATTGGCTGGTGGTGCGTTTAGCATATTGAAGTATGCTTTGTTGCTGAGTTTTGTGCTGTTTGCTATCAATATTATAGACAAGGACAAAAATTGGATAGAAGAAGAAACTTCCGAAAGTTCTCAACTGCATAGCCCCATCGCTTCTATTGCTCCAACATTAATTCCTATAATATCTGACTTGATAGAAGATTTAAATGGAGAATCCGCCGACTAACTAGAGCTTTTTTAACTCTTGTTTTTGCACCCAACCTTCATTTCCGTCGGCCAATTCAATACGCACCCAATTGTCCTCTTCGTAGGTTATAGATACTTTTGTTCCTTCGTGTAGATAGTAAATATGCGAACTATTACTTGTTGGCCCATCGCGGACTTCTATTTCTTTTTCCCAAACAATCGCGAAATTTGTATCGTCCAACTTCATACCTAAATAGGACATGAATACAGTGAAAAAGATGCCTAATACAAAAAACATACTACCTATAAACCAAGCGCGTTTTAAGGAGGGTTTTCGAGTGAAATAGTACATTAAAAATAGGCTTGTAGCTAAGATGCTAGCTAGAACTGCTAGAATTGCCCAAGTATTGGAGGACAGTCCCTGTACTATATTTTCAGAAATCTTGCTTAATTTGTTTTGTGTAAGAGGTATAATCTCGTCTACCGTTGCTTGCTTTGCGTATAGCAGATTGTTCTGAATGTCTTTATTATTTGGATCTAGCTGCAGCCCTTTTTCATAATAATACACACTAGGTCCAAGTTTCTCTAGTTTGTAATAGGAGTTCCCTAGGTTAAAATATAAATCGGCAGAGTGTTTCCCGTTGCTTAGAATACTTTCGTATAATTTTGCTGCTCCATTATAATCTCCATTTCGATAAGCGATATTGGCTTTATCAAAGTCGTTTTCTGGTTGGGCTATGCAGAGCGTTGAAAAGCTAAGCCACAAGACAAACCAAAAGAAATTTCGTAGTTGCATAGCTATATTATTTAATTTGTTTGTTGAGTTTTGTTATGGTTGTTACTGCCTTATCATAATTCACTTCGGTAGTAGCTACTGACGAAGAAGCATAACGTGCCATCTCACAGCTGGTCAATAAATCCATAAGTTCAGAGATGGCTTCCTTGGTTACATTCTTTTCTTCCAAGAGTACTGTTATTTGCTCTTTGGAGATGTCGTTAGTATGTATGTTTAGTTTTGCTTTTAAGAAGTTGTGTAAAGCAAGTTCCAGTGCTTCATAGAAAGCCTCTTTGTCTGCTTGTTTCTTTTTAGCTTTTCCTAAATAGCGCCTTGCTAATTTATCAGCTTCTCGCAATCTATTTCTCTCCGTATCGGCTAGGCTAAGATTTCTCCATCTTCCTATTAAAATAAAGATAGGGATAGCGATAATCGGTAGCAACAGAACGATCCAATACCAAGTTTTATGTAGGTAGACTTGCTTCGGTTTTATATCGTTTAACTTTGTTTTTAACGATATAAATTTGAATTGTTCTATGTCTGTCAATACATTTCTAGGGGCATCTGTACCTCTACCTCCCGTGGAAGATATAGCTGCAGAAGGCTCTACTTTTAACTGTAACTCCTCACTGCGCAGGGTTTTGTAAGTTTCGCTATTAGGATCAAAATAGCTGAAGGTTATTGGACCAATAGGATACTTTCCAGGTTTTTGTGGTAGGATAGTATAGGTCTGCTCTACCGAACCTTGCATTCCTGAGGCCGTTGTTTTTATGTTTTCTTTTCGCTCGGGATCGTAAACTTCCATAGAATTAGAAAGATCTAGTTCAGGTAGTTTTATCAGTTTTAAATTTCCACTACCGCTTATTCTAAGTGTTGCATTAAGTGATTCTTGTGCTACTAAAGAGTCTTTAGTAGTCGAAAAACTCAAGCGATAATCTCCTACCGCTCCAGAGAAATCAGCAGGCTTGCCTGTTGCAGGTAACTCCTTTACGTCTATCGTCAGGCTGTTTGATGCTACCGTTCTATTCACTGTATTCTTAAGTCTTCTTCCAAAGAAATCCCGTCGGTTAGAAGGCACATCAATTGGCACATCTAAGGTTAATGGATCTATGACTAACTCTCCAGAGTTCTGTGGGTATAGCAACACTCTTTCTAGAATGATATAGCGATAGTCACGGCCTTGGTATTTACCTTCATATGCTTGGTTGCTTATAGTTTCTATTTCCTGATTCCAGAAGCCTCTAAAACTCGGTCTGTCTAGGTATCGGAATTGCTGGGTTATATCTACATTATAGGAAACATAGAGTTTGTAGGTTACGCTAATTGCTTCGTTTAAGTATGGATTGGCATTAGAAACTTCGGCTACGATATGCACGCCATCTTCTACCAATGCAGTTTGGTTATCGGCATCGGTGGGCTGTTCTACTGCCTCAGTAACCTCTACTTCTACCGGAGAGGTCTTGTATTTTTGACCATCTACCTCTATCTCTGCTTGGCCTATAATTAGCGTTCCTTTCTCTAAAGGAGATAAAACAAAAGTGAAACTCCTGGAAAAGCTTCGTTTTCCATTTCTATACTCTTCACTTACAAATTGGTTTGGGCCCCCTACTACTCGAAAGCCATTAAAGGAAGGTGGAACAAAATTATCCCCTTCTTTATTCAGTTTGAATTCTACGCGTATACGTTCGTTGATACCAAGTTTATCCTTGCTTACATTAGTTTCAAAAGTAACCTGGGCATTTGCTACTACTGCAAATACTAAGAATAGGAAAAGTAAAAACCGTTTTATTATCATATTATTACCAATACTTTTCTTTGTTAAGTTCTTTGCCTTTTTCTTTCTGATCTTCTAGTTTTTTCTGAAGGTCTTTTTCAGCGTTATCCATTGCATTTAATAAGTTTTCCATTTGCTCCGGAGATAGTTTTCCATCCTGAGGTACTTCTGGTTGGTCTTTTTCTCCTTCTGCATCTTCGTCCTCTGGATCGCCATCTTGTTCTTGCTCCTCGCCTTGATCTTTATCTTGGTCTCCATCACCTTGTTCTGGATCTTGATCGTCCTCATCTCCCTGATCCTCGTCTTGATCCGGTTGATCCTCTGGCGTGTCAGAATCCTCACTAGGTGGCTCTGGTTCGTCTTTGGCCAACTCTTTGGCTATGGCATAGTTATATCTAGTTTCTTCGTCTGTAGGGTCGTTTCGCAAAGCTTCTTTAAAAGCTTGTTCTGCTTGTCGGTACTGTTGGTCTTTCATATAAGCATTCCCCAAGTTATGAAAAGCTGCATGTTTGGCCTCTTTGTCCTCTGCCAATCTTGCTGCTTCTTCAAAACGCATCAAGGATTCTTTATACTGCTCTTTGTCGTAATAAGTGCTACCTAGATTATATCTAGAGTCCATTTGATCGGGACTTCCAGAAATTGCTTTTCGGTATTTGGCTTCCGCCTGATAAAAATCTCCTTTTTTATTTGCACGTTGTGCCTCGGCATGTTCCCGTTCGGCTTTTTTTTGAGTTTTCTTATCTTCTTGCGCCCAAGAAGGGTAGGTGCTAGCGATAAAAAACAACAGCAGACAGCCCAAAATATTTTTTGAGCTCCTCCAGTTTCTATAGGTTATTTGCTTTTTATTCTTCATTTTTCCTAGCTTCATTAAACAAGTTTAATCTTCGTAACCAGCCTGTTTTTCTATTTAAAAATAACGATTCTAATGCTAATAATAGGATTGCTAAACCAGCAAACCATTGGAAATAGGATTTAAATTCGGTGTACTCTTCCGATTGGAACATGGTTTTATCCATATTGTAAAGCAATTCATGTACAGTATCTACAACTTCCTGTGTGTTTTCTCCATCTACATAGGCACCATTGGTTTCGCTTGCTAGTTTCTGCATGGTTTCCAATCCTAATCTGGATATTACTTGCTCATTATTTCTGTCTCGCAGATAATGTTGTAAAACGCCGTTTTCTTTTATCGGTATGGGAGCACCTTGTTCGGTTGCCACTCCTACCGTTATTATTTGCACGTTTTGTGCTTTTGCTTCTTCTATTACGCTCTCTAATCCTCCCTCGTGATCTTCTCCATCCGATAGTAAAATCAATACCCTAGAGGTATGGTTATCCAAACTATAGAATCGGTTTGCTAAGTTCACCGCTTCTGCAATGGCCGTACCTTCTGAGGACACCATATCGGTATGCATATTGTTTAAAAAAACCTTTGCCGTTGCGAAATCTGTGGTTAATGGCACTTGAGGAAAGGCACTTCCTGCATAGCCTATAATACCTACTCTATCGTTTTGCAGACTATTTATAATCTGGTTGATGATATGTTTAGATTTAACCAATCGGTTTGGCGTGATATCTTCTGCCAACATACTTTTGGATACATCCAATGCAAAAACAACATCTACCCCTTCTCTATCTATTTTTTCTGTTTTGGATCCCATACGTGGATTTGCCAATCCGATAAGAATCAAAATCAGTACCAAAAGAATACTTATAACCTTTATGGTCATTTTATTAACAGATCGATTTGGAGCAAGTTTATCTAGCATTTGCCTTGTAGCAAAACGCTGTTGTGCTCTTCGTCGCCACCATATTACCCATAGGTATAGCAATAGCAACACCGGAATGGTTGCTAATGCATAGAGATATATGGACTGTTCAAATTGGTACATCTACTTATTTGTTTTTACTATATAAAACTTCTAAAAATGGTATATCGCAACAGATATTCTAAAGCTACAAATAGCAGTCCAGCTAAGAGGAATAGTCGGAATTTTTCATCGTAATGCACGTATTCTATCTCCTCTATTTCACTGGTTTCTAGTTGGTCTATTTCGTCATAAATTTCTTCTAATTTATCGGAGCTAGTAGCACGATAGTAGGTGCCACCAGTTTCCTTTGCAATTTCTTTCATCAACTCTTCATCTATCTCCACTTGTATGTTCGCAAATCTATAGCTCCCATCAGGGTTTATAGCTACGGGAGACATGGCCATTCCGTTGGTTCCAATACCAATGGTATACACTTTAATTCCAAGAGATTTTGCCATTTCACTCGCGGTACTAGGGTCTATAAACCCAGTGTTGTTTACTCCATCTGTAAGTAGGATAATGATTTTGCTTTTTGCATCGCTATCTTTAATTCTATTGATGGAGGTAGCGAGTCCTAAGCCTATTGCTGTTCCGTCTTTAATCTCTCCAAATTTTATGTCGTATAACGACTGTAGGAGAATACTCTTATCGATAGTTAATGGGGTTTTGGTATAACTTTCTCCAGCGTAAACCACCAAGCCAATCCGGTCGTTAGTTCTGCTTTGTATAAAATGGGAAGCTACTTCTCGTAAAGCATCCAAACGGTTTGGGCGCAAGTCACGTGCTAGCATACTTGCAGATACATCTATAGCCATGATGATGTCTATTCCTCGCACGCTTCGTGTACTCGTGCTTGTATCTACAATTCTTGGTCTTGCCATCCCAATAATAAGCGCTACAAAGGCTAGCGATCGCAAAACAATTAAAATAGGTCGTAGCTTACTTAGCCAATTTCCTTCTCCCGTTTTAAATCCGCGTAAGCTTGATATATGTACCGCTGCTTGGCTTTTTCGCCAAGTAACTATTTGCCATAGCAATAGCAGGGGAACCAGCAGGAAAAGCCAGAAAAACTCGGGATTTACAAACTCAAATCTCCCCATAATTACTTACTTACTTTAAATTCTATAGATTCGATTATACGTTCTTTTATAGTTTCCATTTTGGCGTCTCCATCGTCGTAAATCACTAATACTTGATATACTGCCGAGGGTTGGTCAATTAAATATAGTTCATAATTTCGAGCAGCATTTGGATCGGACTCCAGATTAAATCTTCCATGTGCCTTCACTCCTTGTGCTTGATCTTCTATTTGGAATCCATCGACTTTCACCAATAAATTTCTTGCTCCCATTTTTTCCAATTGATCGATGCTCTGATCTAAGATAGCCTCAAGTGGCGGTGGATTCTCAGGGTTTTTTGTCAAACTTTCTACCATCACGTAAAGCGGTGATTCTATTTTTCCTGCAGAGAAAGTAGCGATTTCTTCCGTGCCAGGAACCATAAACACATAGGCATCGGTACGCATCAAAACCTCTGGTGTTTTTATGACCAATGGCGGATATCCATAAGCGCTTTCTATCCAGTTGGAGTCATCGAGTTCTGTGCTAGACGTAGTGCTGGTGTAATGATAGATTCCATAGATACCAGTTAAAAGAATTAGAACTATAGCAATGCTTGTTGCCCAAATCTTACGTTTTCTTTTGCGCTGTTGTTCTTCTTGTTTTTGTTTGGCTAGAATCGCCTCTTCGGTTTCTTCTTCTTGTTCTTCTGGAAGAATCTTGTTGGTTTCTATTACCATAGTTTCCATGAAGACTCTATCCTTATCTACATATTGCTCATCATGGCGCATTTTGGCGAACTTTATAAGATCGGCGCGCTTTAGCACTTCTTGTAAATCTCTTAATATACTTCTGTCAAAATGTATTCTTCCACTATCACGCAAAGCATTTAAACGCAGCAATAACTCGTCGGTAGTGCTTTCTAAGGCGTCTTCTGTTACTTCTCTATCAAGGTAACGTTTTACTATATTGGTAAGTCTACTATAGTATTCTTTACTGTTATTTTGCTTTAAATAACCTGCGGCATCTAGCTCTTTAAATCCTAGAATAGCTTCTTCCAACGGAGGAAGGGCTTTCTTTTGCATAGAAAGGTCTCCATTTTTCTTCACAAAAATATACCAAACAACGAATGCTAGTAGTGCTAAACCTAGAATCCAAGCAATAATCTTCAGCCATGGAAATGGTACATTTTTAACTGGCATAAAGGGTTTTATGCTGTACATAGGTTGCGCCAAGGTATCTACTTTTACCGAGTGTACGGTAACATCGAAGCTTGGTGTTTCTATGGGTTTGTCATTGATTAACACGAATTGCTTAGGAAGCGAATAGGAGCCGCTATCGAAATGCGTTATGCCATAGGTGCGACGTAGTTCAAATAGACGCTGTTTGGTTAAGGTGTCTATCGGATAAAAATTGATGGTTTCGAAAGGAGAAAAGGTTTGTCCTTCTGGAAATACCACGTTTTGTATGCTGTCTAGGCTTACGCTAATCGTGTATTTTATTTCCTCGCCATAGCGAATGTCGGTAGTGTCTATGCTAGCTTTTACCTCTTGTGCTTGTGCATTGGAATTAAATAATAGAATGGAAAACAAACATAAAAAAAGCAAGCAAAGCTTTTGGGCTTTACTAAGGGTCTTGCTATATAGAATGTTTAATGTTCTCATTTATTTTTGTTTAAAATATGCCAATAGTTTTTTCACATAACTTTCGTCAACGCTACAGTTTATTGTCCCTGCACCGCTTTGGGTGAAAGCATTCTGAAAGTAATCTCTGTTTTGAAAAAAAGATTTCTTGTACTCCTTACGTATGCGTTTTGATGCGGTGTTTACGGTTTGGTAAGTGTTGGTTTCCAAATCTTTAAACTGTACCATCCCAATATTTGGCATTTCAGACTCCCGAATATCGTAAAGTCGAATTCCAGTAAGGTCGTGTTTCTTAGCTACAATCTTTAGGGTGTCGTGGTAGGGAGGTGCCATAAAATCGGAAATCACAAAAGCTATGGCTTGTCTTTTTATAATATTAGCGAAGTACTCTAAGGCATGCGCCACATCAGTTTTATCACTAGTAGGTCTAAAGTTTACCAAATCTCTAATGATACGTAGGATATGCGTTTTTCCTTTTTTAGGCGGAATAAAGTGTTCTATTTTATCTGAAAAGAAAATAACGCCCACCTTGTCATTATTTTTAAGTGCCGAAAATGCTAGCGTAGCAGCAATCTCTGTAGCAATATCGTGTTTGGATTGGTTTTGCGTGCCAAAAAATTGAGAGCCACTGCAATCTATAAGCAACATCATGGTAAGCTCACGCTCCTCTTCGAAAACCTTTATGTAAGGCTCGTTATATCTGGCAGTAACGTTCCAATCTATATTTCGCACATCGTCGCCAAACTGGTACCTACGCACTTCACTAAAAGTCATACCTTGTCCTTTGAAAGTACTATGGTACTCTCCGCCGAACATATTTTCACTTAAACGCCGTGTTTTAATTTCTATAACACGCGCTTTTTTTAGTAATTCTTTGGTACGCATATTATTTTGGAAGTTCTAAAAGAAAACGTTGATTATGTATTTTACCTTCAAGCAACCCTATTATGGTACTTCGATTACACTTATAATTTTTTCTATGATTTCCTCGGAGGTAACACTTTCTGCTTCTGCCTCGTAGGTAATCCCAATACGGTGTCGCAGCACGTCCATAGCAACTGCTCGCACATCTTCTGGAATCACATAACCTCTACGTCTTATAAAAGCATAACATTTAGCGGCAGTTGCCATACTGATACTACCACGTGGAGAGGCTCCAAAGTCTATAAGTGGTTCTAGCTCTTTAAGCTGGTAGGCAGCTGGAGTACGCGTTGCAAAAACGATATCGAGTATGTATTGTTCTATTTTCTCATCCATGTATACCTCTCGGACGGTTTCTTGTGCTCGTAACACTTGCTCTAGTGTTGCTACACGGTTCACCTCGTTGTATTCACCTCTTAGGTTTTGGCGCAGAATGAGTTGTTCTTCTTCTTTTTTGGGATAGGTAATCACTGTTTTTAGCATAAAACGGTCTACCTGTGCTTCTGGCAATGGATAGGTTCCTTCTTGCTCAATAGGGTTTTGTGTGGCCAATACCAAGAAAGGTCTATCTAGCGGATAGGTTTCTTCGCCTATAGTAATCTGTCTTTCCTGCATGGCTTCTAGCAAAGCAGATTGTACTTTGGCTGGCGCACGGTTTATCTCGTCTGCCAATACGAAATTGGCGAAAATAGGCCCTTTTTTAATGTTGAAATCATTCTTCTGCATGTTGTAAATCATGGTTCCAACTACGTCGGCTGGCAACAAATCTGGAGTAAATTGAATACGACTAAAACTACCGTGCAAGGCTTTGGCTAAAGTGTTTATAGCCAAGGTTTTTGCAAGACCTGGAACACCTTCAAGAAGAATATGTCCCTGTCCTAGTAGACCGATAAGCAAACGCTCTACCATGTGTTTTTGTCCTACAATAACTTTGTTCATCTCCATGGTTAGAAGATCTACAAAAGCGCTTTCATTGCTAATTTTTTCATTTAAAGCTCCCATGTCTATTGAAGCATTCGTATTTTCCATGTAGAAATAAATTTACTGTGTTTTATACTCATTGTTCTTAGGTTCGTGCAAATTCGAGAATTACAGATGAAATCTACGTTAATTATTGGTTAAAATGATAGTAAAACTACACTAACGCTTAGAGTTATGCGTTCAGACTAAGATATGGATTGCCAATAATGTAATTTAATTGGGATTGCTTTAAGATTTAGGTATTTATTAAGTGGATTTTGAACATCTGTTTTCATAGTAGTAGAAAATCAGCAAAAACAATGAGAAACTAGCAAATGTGAATATGAAAGATGCTTTGTAGATTAACGTACATATTTTTTATTAGCAACTATACATACAATAGTTGCAACTCAAAGCTTTATGATATATTGCGGAGAACCATAAGTAGATTAAGAATTCTTGTAAATTCTAATAAAAATGCTATTTTTCTAACTAGCCTTGGGAGTATATAGGTTTTCTACGGTAGTGATTTTATAGGAAGATGTTTCTAAAAAATGATATGAACTTTGTGGAACTACTAGGCGTTGCAACAATAAAAAAGATTGTAATAAACTATGCGAACATTAGTAATTGGTGATATACATGGCGGACTTTTAGCATTGAAAGAGTTGCTAGAAAAGGCTTCGGTTACTTGCGAAGATAGGCTCATTTTTCTGGGAGATTATGTGGATGGTTGGAGCCAATCGGCCGAGACCATAAGTTTTTTAATAGAGCTCCAAGATAAAATGAATTGTGTGTTTATTCGAGGAAATCATGATGAGCTTTTGTACAATTATTTAAAACATGGTCAGAACTTAGAAACTTGGTTGATACATGGGGGAAAAGCGAGTAAGAAAAGCTATCAGAAGTTATCTAAAAAGGAAGTAAAACAACATATCCAATTTTTGGAATCTTTGGAGTTTTATCACGTAGATGCTAAAAATCGACTGTATATACACGGCGGATTTTCCAGCCATCGTGGGCCAAAATATGAATACTATCCACATATGGTAATGTGGGATCGTTCTTTGTGGGAAATGGTTTGTGCAATGGATCCAAGTTTGACTCCAGAGGATTTATACTATCCTAATAGACTTAAATACTTTCATGAAATTTATATAGGACATACGCCAGTAACCAGAATTGGGGAGACGACGCCTACTAGGTTTGCTAATGTATGGAATATGGATACGGGTGCTGCATTTAAAGGTGCTTTGTCTATTATGGATGTAGATACCAAGGAGTTTTGGCAAAGTACGCCGGTTTATAAGCTATATCCAGAGGAGAATGGAAGAAATTAAACTGATTAAATAACCCCTAAGTCGCTTGTAAAAAACTATAATCGTCTTAGGGGATATTTATGCTATAAATAAAAACTATTTAACGACCATTACGGGCATTCTAAAGTCCTGAAGCAGCATATCTTTGGTAATGCTTCCAATGAACAACGAGGTGAGTTTGTTTCCTCCTTTTGCCGACATGATAATCATATCTGCGTTTTCTTCTCTTGCATATTTTCGAATAGACTCTACCACAGATAGCTCTTCGCGATAGAAGTGTGTAAAAGGAATGTCTTTTAAATCAAATCGCCTTGCAAAAGACCTAAATCTATCGTTTAAATGCTCTTGTGTTTTATCTATTGCCTTTTGCCTATCGATATACGGGAAGTATACTTGTGGGATGTTAAAGACATTTAATGCTTGTAACTCACAGTTTTGTTACTCTTGTAAGGTTAATGCCATTTGAAACGATTTTGCAGAATTTGCAGTAAAATCGGTTGGAACTAGGATGTTACTCAACTTACTCTCCACTTCTTCTGGAACAAGTAACATATGGCAATCTATCATATTTACTAACTTTAAGCTCACGCCGCCGGTTCCTTGTAGTTCGCTTTTCTTCCCAAGAACGATTAAATCTATTTTATTTTCACTCGCAAAAAAGCTCAAGATGCTCTCGGTGTAATTATCGGATGCAATATGTACTTCATAAGTGGTATTTCCAGTGAAATTTTTCTTTACTACACGAGTTATTTCTCGCTCAATAATATCTTCCAAATGAAATGTATCCTCTACAAAATCATCCAAAATATTATGTAGCTCCGATTGTTTTATATTGTGAATAAAATCGATGTGGCTCACATTCCAAATTTCCGTAAGATAGCTTATGTAGTTTAATAGAATTTGATCCATATTTGACAAATCCAATGCTACCATTATGCGAAAATTATCTTTTATCTTCCTCTTCATCTTTTCTTCTATTTTTTAATGTTTGCTTTTTTTCTACTTTTTCGTTCTGAACAAGTTGCAGGATATTCTTCCTATAGGTTTCTTTTTCCAACAGCTTTTTCTTTCGTTCTGTTTCTTGCAAATCTTCTCGGACGCCTTTTATCAAAGAATAGCACATTACGAGTATGATTATTGCAAAGGGGAGTCCAGTAATGGTTACTGCGGTTTGTAGAGCATTGAGTCCACCACCATACATCAATACAGATGCTACAGCTCCGATGGATATCGACCAAATAACTCGTTGGAATTTTGGTGTGTTTAGTTTCCCGCCAGAAGTAATACTATCTACTACCAATGCTCCAGAATCTGCCGAAGTAATGATAAAGCTACAGATTAAAATCACTCCCAACACTTTAAGTAGCATAGATAAAGGGAATTTCTCGAAGAACACATAAATCGCGGTGGAAATATCTTCGTTTACTGCATTTATAATCGCGGTATCGCCCAATAATATATCGTTCATACTTATTCCGCCAAAAGCTGAAAACCATAAGAATGTTACTGCTGCTGGCAAAAGGAGAACTCCTAGAATAAATTCTTTTATGGTACGTCCTCTAGATACTCTGGCAATAAAGGTACCAACAAACGGCGACCAAGAAATCCACCATCCCCAATACATAATAGTACGTATCTTCTGCCAACTTGTTTCGGTAAAAGTCTCGGTCCAGGTAGCCATGTCCACAAAATTTACCAAGTAACTACCTACATTTTGAACATAGGATCTAAATATAAAAGTAGTTGGACCTAAAACCAATATAAGTAGGAAGATTAGCAAGGCTACGCGAACATTTAATAAACTAAGCAGCCTAACTCCTTTGTTTACTCCGCTAAATGCTGATAATGTAGCGATTCCAGTAACTGCAACAATAATAATAACTTGATAGAATAGGGTGCTTGGAATTCCGAAAACATGGGTAAATCCAGCGTTGATTTGACCTACACCAAAAGCTATGGTGGTTGCCAATCCGAAAATAGTAGTTATTACTGCCATAATATCCACTATATCTCCCATCCATCCGTAGATACGGTTTCCTAAAATGGGATAGAATGCAGACCTTAAAGTCAGTGGCATTTTTCTATTGTAGGTGAAATAAGCTAAAGATAATCCTACTACAGAGTAAATAGCCCAACCGTGAATTCCGTGATGTAAAAAAGAAAAATTAATAGCTTCTTGTGCTATAAGAGTTGGATCTTGTCCGGCAAGACGTGGTGGATTGAGAAAATCTCTCACTGGATCGGCAATACTAAACAAAACCAATCCATTGCCGATACCCGCACTAAACAACATGGAGAACCATGCCATATTACTAAACTCTGGTTTTGAATCGGGACCCCCAATGCGTATTTTTCCATATTTATTAAAAGCGATATATAAACAGAAAACGATAAAAATATTTGCCGCTAATGTGTAAATCCACCCTCCGTGTGTAGAAACAGCATCTTGTGCTATGGCGAAAAAATAATCTGCTTCGTCTTGGAATAATAAAGTTAAAGTCAGACTTAGTATTAGTATTGCAATAGTGGGAATAAAAACACGCTTGTTCACCACTAACCCTAAAAACTTCGAAGACTTATCTATTCTAGATACTTTTGATGACATATATTATAAATGATTAAATGAAAAAAATTCACTTCCTTTATATGGAATAAAGGAAATAATTAATAGAACCCTAAGTAAAATAATTTTAGCTTAAGGCTGTTGTAAGATATATTTAGAGAAAGATGGACCTATCCGTATGCGTAAGAAATTCGGAAGTGCGAATATATTATTTGGTGTTCTTGCGCTTTTGAAATAAAAAAAATCAATAGGAATTGGGGTCATAAAACAATGTTCTTTTTAGTTTTAGAAGTATAAGGAATTTATATTAAAATAACAAATAAGATATTTTGGCTTTCTAAAATGATGCAGAAATCAATTTTAAATGAATTTTTAATAGGGAAAATACGTAATTTTAGAAATACTATAGCAGAGGCTTTGTCTTTTATACTTCATTCAAAAACACAGTTTTTGCGTAAAAAAAATCCCGACTGGAAACCTTCCAATCGGGATAAATATATATAACTAGATTTCTCTTAGTCTAAGTCGAACTTAATTCCTTGTGCCAGTGGTAGTTCGGTAGAGTAGTTGATCGTGTTTGTTTGACGACGCATGTAGGCTTTCCAAGCATCGGATCCAGACTGACGTCCGCCTCCAGTTTCTTTTTCACCACCAAATGCACCACCGATTTCTGCACCGCTAGTACCGATGTTTACGTTGGCAATTCCACAGTCCGACCCTTCCACGGTTAGGAATCTTTCTGCTTCGCGCATGTTGTTTGTCATGATAGCCGAGGATAGTCCTTGTGCCACACCATTTTGCATGGCGATCGCATTATCTAACTCGCCGCTGTACTTCAATAGGTACAATACTGGTGCAAAGGTTTCGTGTTGTACAATTTCGTACTCTATAGAAGCTTCAGCAATAGCAGGTTTTACATAAAGTCCACTTTCGTAGCCTTCGCCTTCTAGCACGCCGCCTTCTACAATAATTTTTCCACCTTCTTCTACTACTTTATCTAAAGCAGCTTGATAGTTTTTAACCGCTTCCTTATCGATAAGTGGTCCTACGTGATTATTGGTGTCCAATGGGTTTCCAATTTTCAACTGGCCGTACGCTTTTACTAAAGCATCTTTTACCTGATCGTAGATATCTTCGTGAACGATAAGTCTTCTTGTGGAAGTACAACGCTGTCCTGCTGTTCCTACCGCACCAAATACTGCTCCAATGATGGTCATTTTAATGTCTGCATCTGGTGTTACGATAATCGCATTGTTACCTCCTAACTCTAATAAAGAATTTCCAAGACGTGCAGCAACTTTCTGCGCAACAATACGTCCCATACGAGTAGATCCTGTAGCACATACCAATGGAATTCGCGTATCCTCTGATAAGTACTCACCTATCTTGTAATCGCCAGTAATCAGAGAGCTGATTCCTTCTGGCATACCGTTTTCTTTGAATATTCTTGCAGCAATTTTCTGACAAGCAATCCCAGTTAATGGGGTTTTTTCCGATGGTTTCCAAACACATACATCTCCACATACCCAAGCCAATGCTGTGTTCCAGCTCCATACTGCAACTGGGAAGTTGAAAGCGCTGATAATTCCTACTACTCCTAATGGGTGCCACTGCTCATACATACGGTGCGATGGACGCTCCGAAGGCATGGTCAATCCGTAAAGCTGTCTAGAAAGACCAACTGCAAACTCACAGATGTCGATCATTTCTTGTACTTCTCCAAGACCTTCTTGGAAGCTTTTTCCCATTTCGAAAGAAACTAATTTTCCTAATGGCTCCTTTAATCTTCTTAATTCATCCCCGAATTGACGAACAATATCGCCACGTTTTGGTGCAGGAACTGTACGCCAATGCTTAAACGCTTCGGTTGCTGTTTCCAGTACTTTATCGTAGTCTTCTCTTGTAGTAACGCTTACTTTGGCAATCTCCGAGTTGTCTACTGGTGAGACCGATACAATATGATCTGAACCAGAAAACCATTCGCTTCCTGTAGAAGTTCCCGAGTTTGATGCTTCGATTCCTAATTCCTTTAATGCTTCATCTATTCCAAATGAAGTTGCTATTTTTGACATATAAATTCCATTTTTTATTTCACAGTACTGCGAATATATACAATATGAGGGCAACCTTAAAACTCTGCCCGTGTTTTATGGGATATTGGAGGGGGTTTCTTTTTGTTGTTTGATAATTAGAAACTTAGGTACTCTCCACACTTGGAGCATTTTTGTAATTCCTTCGTTTTCTTAAAGTGTTCAAAGTGTGGTAGAAAGTCTTTTTCTATATCTTTAAGCTCAAAGTAAACTTCATGTAATTTATTATTACAACCATCGCAAAACCATAGCAATCCGTCTGTAAATCCTTTTCCTGCTCGTTTTCGCTCTATAACCAAGCCAACCGACCCTGCACTTCGTTCTGGAGAGTGAGGAATTCCAGCTGGAAGTAAAAACATTTCTCCTGGACCAAGAGCGATGGTTTGTTTTTCGCCATCTACTTGAATGTGGACTTTGATATTTCCTTCTAACTGATAGAACAGTTCTTCCGTCTGATTATAATGATAGTCTTTTCGCTGGTTTGGACCTCCAACGACCATCACGATATAATCGCCAGAGTCTTTATATAAATTCTTATTTCCTACTGGTGGTTTAAGTAACTCCTGATTCTCTGAAATCCAGTTTTGTAAATGGAATGGTTTGGATATTTTCATGGCTCTCTGTTTTTTATATAAAAATACAAAATCAAGCGGAAGTCTCCTTAAAGTTTAGAAATAAGAAATAGTAGATAGGAAAATATCGGAAATAATAGTCTGAAGGGAGTAAATCCCTATAGAATTATTAATGTGTCGAAGATAAAAGGGAGAGGCTATTTTTTTGCTTTCTGTACTAATTCATTTAGACACTGTTTCATTCGTTTATCCAAATCGGCATATAGCGGCATTTCCTTACCGATATAAATAAAGAAAATAGCTTGAGAAGGAATTTCTTTGTCGTACAGAATGTGCTTGTTGGTGCGATAAGCTTCTCGCATTTGTCGTTTTATCCGATTGCGATCTACTGCACGTTTAAAGTTTCGTTTAGGAGCGGTAAAAGCAACTTGGTGCATAGGCCTGTCATGAGGCATATACTGCATCTTAATAGGAAACCTTACCCTTCCTTTGCCTTCTTTAAAAAGCAACTCAATGCTGACCTTGCTTTTTAAGCGTTCCTCTTTGGTTAACTTATTATTCATAGCCTACAAACTTAAGCTAAAAAATAATCCCGAAGTCTTTTAAGAGCTTCGGGATTGTTGTGAATTATAAAGTATCAGTTTCTTACTCTTGATACACATTGTTGTCCAAATCTATGTCGGCCATTCTACCAGTAGCATCGATAGCCATGGACTGTATAGCTTTATCACGTTTTAAGTTGAATTGGTAGGTTGGGTGTGCCCAAGTCCATTCTTCTAAAACAATACGTTCTATATTCATTTCGTTTTCTTTTACGCCGTGCATCATGCGCAGTGGAATATGTACTAACTCTAAGCTATTATCTTCGTAGCGTACATACAAATCTATAGGCATTGGAATCATTCCAATTCGTTCTAGGGTAACTTCCACGCCATCCTCGTTTTTAGAAACGTCTTTAATAGCGTAGTCTACTGTTTTAGTGGTTTCTGCCCAATCTTCTAAATACCACTTTAGTTCCATGCCACTAACTTTTTCAGCTACGCGAATAAAGTCTTTTGGATTTGGATGTTGGAATTTAAAGTCTTGGTAATAGCGCTTTAAGATAGCATCGAAGCTTTCTTTCCCTACAATATATTCTAGTTGTTTAAGAAAAACGGCTCCTTTGCTGTAGGAGTTTATAGAGAAGGATCGATTGGTAATATGTCTGTCCGCATGTGTGTTTAAGGGCTCTTCATTTCCAGTACCTGCATTGCTATAATAACGAGCATAGTTTCCGTCTTGCGCAAAATCTTTGTTCTGGTCCATCACCACATTCATTGCTTCGGCAGAGATATAGCTTGTAAAACCTTCGTCCAACCAGCTATATTTACTCTCATTGGATGCTAATACAAACTGAAACCAAGAGTGTGCTAACTCATGTGCTGTAACACCCACCAAGCTTTCAAAATTACGTTCTCCTGTAATTAAAGTGCTCATAGCATATTCCATTCCGCCATCGCCTCCTTGAATTACCGAATACTGTTGGTATGGATAGTCGCCCATTTTTTCGTTGAAGAACTCCATCAAACCTGCAGTTTTAGGCTGAAGTTTTTTCCAGTTTTCTAGGATGTCTGGATTGTTTTTATAGAAAAAATGTAGATCCACGCCATTTGGTCCTTCGTAGATATCGTGAATGAAATCTGGATCGGCACCCCAAGCGAAATCATGTACATCTGGTGCAATAAAATGCCAAGTTAGCTTGCTGTTCTTTTTATGTTTTACCTTATGATCGGTGTAACCATGTCCTATTTCTTCTGGGTTTTGTAAATATCCTGTGCCTCCAATGGTGTAACGACTATCGATGCTGATTTTCACGTCGTAATCTCCCCAAACGCTATAAAACTCTCTTGCGATGTATGGATCGGCGTGCCAACCTTCTTCGTCGTAAGCTACAATTTTAGGAAACCATTGCGTCATAGAAAGTGCTACACCCTCTGCATTATCTCTGCCCGAACGACGGATTTGCACTGGTAATTGCGATTCCCATTCCATGTAGAAGGTAGTAGTTTCTCCAGGCAGAATTGGTTCGTCTAAGTTCACTCGTAAGATGGTTCCGTGTTCGCTATAGCTGATTTCTTTACCGTTCTGTGTAAGCTTGGTAGGACGTGTATAACCAATTTCATGCTGTTCTAATTTCGATATTCTATCTCGTACCCGTGCATCTGGATCTATAATATCTCGCGAACGAATATCCATTTCACTATTCGGCTGAAATGCGTTAAGGTACAAATGGTAAAATACACGTTGTAGCGTATCTGGAGAGTTATTAGTATACTCTAAGGTTTGTACTCCAGTGTACTGATAGTTTTCCACGTCCATATCCACCTCCATGGTGTAATCTACGTGTTGTTTCCATCGGCCTTTATCAGAAAGCTCTTTTACGTAATTGTGGTACTCCTGTGCTTGGGCAGTAATTCCAATACTTAAAACAAAAATCCATAAAAAGGGAAGTCTAGTCATGTAATATGATTTAATTGAAATGAAAAATAAACGTAAAGGTAAGGATTTTATAGCAATAGCAGGGTATGATTAATAATAGAAATTTCTCTCTGTAGCGAAGCGACAGACTACCCTTTTCTTGCTGCAAAGAGGTTTCTTGAAGAACAAGTAAAAACACTGCTATCACACAATTATAAGTGGTATTCAAAGAGATTATATTTATCTTTCCTTTATCATTACATTAAAACTAAGGAAGGATTATGAGAAAGATTATTTGGTTGTGTTATTTCTTAACCGTGGTTAGCTTCGCTCAGGAAACCTATAGCTTGAAGGGTTCCGAGCAAGCACAGGAAAAGCTAAATACAGCTTATACAAATCCTGAAACTTCGATTCTGCTTAAGGCGGATTTTGAAGCTTTTAAAGGTTTGGAATTTTTTCCACTGGATGAAAAGTACATCGTTCAAGCTAGATTTGTTCGCACGCCAGGAGAGGAGCCTTTTGAAATGCCAACAACTACCGAAAGAACACCCGTGTATGAGAAATATGCTGAAGTTCATTTTAGGATTGACAACGAGGATTTAAAATTGAATGTTTATAGAGATACGAGCTTTGTAAATAGGCCAGGTTTGGAAGATTATTTGTTTCTTCCGTTTTATGATTTGACCAATGGTATAGAAACTTATGGTGGCGGAAGATATTTGGATTTGAGAATTCCAAGTGGAGATACGATCATCATTGATTTTAATCGAACCTACAACCCTTATTGTGTTTATAATCCTAAATACTCTTGTCCGATTCCTCCTGAGGAAAACAATTTGCCCATTGAAATTCGTGCTGGTGTGTTGGATTTTAAAAACCTTTAGTTTACCGTTTAGACAAAACCAATATAGTTGCTTCTATAAAACTAAAAAAGCCATTCACAGATACTGCAAATGGCTTTTTGAATGTGGTAGTATGTTGTGGTCTTATTTAGATAAACGCTCTGCCATGATTAAGGCATTATAAAGGTTTACCATTCTGCCGGATTTGGAAGCTTCTTTAAAAGGGATTTTGTTGGTAGAATCTCCACCTAAAGCTACGTCTAGTTCTGGTTGTAGCCCGCTATCCATAATCACTTGTTTTACTTGCTTAGCAGATAGTTTTGGGAAGTGCGAACGAATTACTGCCGCAACTCCTGCAACATTTGGCGATGCCATAGAGGTTCCTCCTAGGAATTCGTATTCATCTAATGGCGTAGGAGCATATATCTGTACGCCTGGTGCGAATACATCTACATGGGTTTTCCCATAGTTAGAGAAATTAGCCAATAGATTTTCTCCATATTCAAAATTCAAAGCACCTACCGTTAAGAACGTTTCTCCTATTATTCGATTTTGATCGATGATAATGTCGTTAGGATATACTTGGATAGTATCTAAGTCATAAGCATCATTTCCAGCGGCATTTACTATTAATACGTCATGATCGGAAGCGTATTGAATGGCATCCCAAACCCAATCTGGATTGGTAGCAAAGTACTTTCCAAAACTAGTGTTGATTATACTAGCTCCGTTGTCTACTGCATAACGTATTGCTAAAGCGATATCTTTATCGTACTCATCGCCATCTGGAACAGCACGTAGTACCATCAACTCTACATTATCGGCAACACCGTTAATTCCGATACCGTTATTGCGTGTAGCTCCAATAATACCACCTACGTGGGTTCCGTGTTTTGCATCGGCTTTCTTAGGATCTGGGCCACTTACCTGGTTGTTTCCATAGTATGCATCGCTAAGGTCGTATAAATCATCGCCTAAGTCTTTACGGAAGTCTTCTTCTATATTGAAGTGCGAGTCTAAACGACCTTGGTAGTATTCTTTCCCTTCTTTTAATCCTTCTAGGATTTCCGAAACATTACTTCCGCTACGGTCCATCATAAAAGAAAGCATTTGTATTTGCATCTTCATGTCATCGTCGGCCGTCTCATAATCTTCTAATTGCTCTGAGGTATAGTTATCTGTCCCAAACTCCTTGGTTAAAGTTTCATGAAGTGGCGTTATACCTTCGATGATTTGACCGAAGTAGTTCACCGAAGTTTCTGCCTCACTTAGATCTTTTTCGTATTCTTTTACCGCATCTTGATAGAGTTTGTACTCGTCCATGTCGGCAATTGCAGTTGGGTCGGCATCTTCGTACTTAGGTTTTAGCTTTCTAATAATACGCGTGTACTCCATTCCCTCTTCTACGATATCGCCCAGGAAATTCCATCCGTAAACGTCGTCTACATAGCCATTCTTATCATCGTCCAATCCATTTTCAGCCACTTCTTTTTTGTTTATCCAGATAACGTCTTTTAAGTCTTCGTGCTCTATGTCAATACCACTATCTATAACCGCTACAATGACTTTTTTGCCTTCACGGTCTTTTATCAATTCATTGTATGCTTTGTCTACACTCATTCCTGGAATGGTGTCTTGTACTAAGTCTGCAAAGCCCCAAGTTTTAAGCTGGTCTTCTGTTAAGGCTTGCTTTTTCTCGGTTAGATTGTGGATTTCGGTAATAGGATCCATGCCTTTTGCCATTTTCGCTGGACCACAGGCTGCTAGAAAAGTAACGGAAGCTGTTGCCAATAGGGCATTTCTAAGTAGTTTCATAAGATTTGTTGGTTAAAATAATTGATTGGTTGTATAAGTTTCTTTAAGTCGCACGTCTTTCTCAGTGTGCTGTACGGTTATAATTTCATTGTGTGGATCGTGTCCTAGAATAAGCAAGCAAATTACTAAATGAACAAGAGACTCGAAAGGGAGTGTGGGGTTAATTTTACTAAGGGTAACGATTAGCAGGGTATTCTGTCGCTTCGCTCCAGGGATGAGATTCCTTAAAGCAACAAGTTGCTTTTGGAAGGGTATATCATTTTGCTTCGCAAAATGGATGGTTGAGTTTTGTGTTCGTTTTCGACTTTTCTTGTTGTAGCTATTAGCAGGGTAGTCTGTCGCTTCGCTCCAGGGGTGAGGTTCCTTAAAGCAACAGGTTGCTTTGGAAGAGTATATCATTTTGCGAAGCAAAATGAATGGTTGAGTTTTTACATAGTTTAACTCAACCGTTTTGGTGCTTGCACCAAAACACTACCCAGCTGTTTGCCTTAGGCAAACGCGCTACTCTATCCAAAAGCAGCTTGCTGCTTTTGGATACTACACTTTTGCTAAAAAACGGAATGTCTCTTTAAATCCCACGCCATTATTCCATTAAAACACTTAAGTTTGACAAGACCAATTCGCCAAAAGATGAATAAAAAAGCAATAAAAAGTAAAAAACCCAGCCAAAATTTGTTTTGGCTAGGTTTGCTACTATTTATTTTCACCGCTTGCTCTAAAGATAAATCAGAGTTAGAATGCCTCACTTGTACTGGAGAGGCAAATATGCCTTTTGAACTTTGTGAAGACAGGGATGGTAAAGCGACAGTGAATGGAGAATCTACTCAAACGGACTATCAGGTTTATCTAACCAATCTTCAAAAAGATGAGGTTGTTTGCGATTAATCGTTAAGTTTTAGAACCGCCAAGAATGCTTCTTGTGGAAGTTCTACGTTTCCAATGTTTCGCATTTTCTTTTTCCCCTCTTTTTGCCTTTTTAAAAAGATACAATACAATAAAAAGCGAAAATTACTTATAAAACCTTCTCATTTGTATATTGAAATATGTATCAATTATTTACTAAATAATCTTATTCTTCTTTACATTGTAAATCCATATTACTATATCATTAACTAGATTAGACATAGTATATTTTATAATTCTAAAGAATCCTAGAAGTATAAAAACTCCTCCTATTACAAATGCATAAGTATGTAATAACATCAATGCAATAATGCTAAGAAAAACGAGTATTCTTGTTATTTCTTTGTTCATGTTTTTTATCTTAATAGATAAGCAATTTCAACAGCAGCTTTACATGGCCAATTCAATAAAGTATAGTTTTCACATTCCTTTAGTAAAGCATCTCTTATTTCAGCTTCTGTAGGAGGGGTACAAGTTTCTCCACATTGAAGATTTTCTATTATATAATTTTCTTTTTCAATAGTCATATAATAAAACTCTTCTACATTAAGTTTCCATATTTCTATAGCTTTCATAAGAATCATACTTTCATCATTACTTATTTGAACTTCGGTTTCTCCAAATTTCAAATAAAATTCATCTATTCCCATGTTTTTTATAGGGGATATGTTTTCAATTCTTTTTCCTTTTACCTCAATTTCGGTATTTGATTCAGAAAAAATATCTTCACTGCTACATGATATAAATATCAATGATAAGATAGCTAAAAAAAGTTTTTTCATTTTTGTTATAAATTATATAAATTCAACATGTCTCAAACATATTAAAAAAACCATGTAAATAAAAAACTAAAGTTAAATAATTAAGATATCTTAAATAGTAATGTTTGTTAAAAATCTTATTTTATAGTTTAATCATTAAGCTTCAGAACCGCCAAGAATGCTTCTTGTGGAAGTTCTACGTTTCCAATGTTTCGCATTTTCTTTTTCCCCTCTTTTTGCCTCTCTAGAAGTTTCCGTTTTCTTGAGATATCTCCACCATAACATTTTGCAGTAACGTCTTTTCGAAGCGCCTTTACTGTTTCTCTTGCTATAACTTGAGATCCTATGGCGGCTTGGATAGGAATATCGAACTGCTGTCTTGGAATTAGCTCACGTAATTTTTCACACATTCTTCTTCCAATATCATATGCATTATCAACATGTAAAAGGGAAGATAGCGCATCGACTGGCTCTCCATGAAGTAAAATATCCACTTTCACCAATCTCGATTCTCGCATTCCTGTAGGAGAATAATCAAAAGATGCATAGCCTCTAGAAACAGTTTTTAATCGGTCGTAGAAGTCAAAAACTATTTCTGCTAATGGCATATCAAAACTAAGCTCAACTCGGTCGGTAGTCAGATAAACTTGGTTTGTTATTTCTCCACGCTTTTCAATACATAAAGTCATAACTGGGCCAACATATTCAGCTTTTGTAATGATGGATGCTTTTATATAGGGTTCTTCTACACGATTTAATATAGCGGCATCAGGTAAATCCGATGGGTTGTTAACCAATACAATCTCGTCTGGTTTGGCATTGGTAAAAGCGTGATAGGATACGTTTGGTACAGTTGTGATTACCGTCATATTGAATTCACGTTCCAATCGCTCTTGAATTATCTCTAAATGAAGCATACCAAGGAACCCACAACGGAAGCCAAATCCAAGTGCTGCCGAACTCTCTGGAGTGTATACCAGAGAAGCGTCGTTAAGTTGAAGTTTTTCCATAGAGTTTCGAAGCTCTTCGTAATCGTCGGTGTCTACTGGATAAATTCCAGCAAAAACCATGGGCTTTACATCTTCGAATCCAGCAATCATGTTCTGTGTTGGGTTCTCAGCATCGGTAATAGTATCACCAACTTTTACTTCTCGTGCAACTTTTATTCCGGTGATTAAATACCCAACATCTCCGGCGCTGATTTCAGGTCTAGGA